>Ga0247734_1001237_pt1 | contig 19723 bp, 15 predicted proteins | sample UWRJL103311B2_FD_180933 | JGI IMG/M metagenome (GOLD analysis project Ga0247734, IMG submission 180933) | Plant litter microbial communities from Arlington Agricultural Research Station in Wisconsin, United States - UWRJ-L103-311B-2 | ecosystem: Environmental > Terrestrial > Plant litter >... | reverse complement strand
GTTCCCGCTTTGTATCTAGTTTAGTAATTACGCTTTGCAAAAAAAAAAAAAAAGATACCACAGGAGAATAGTTATATTAGACTTCCTTTTCTCTTCTTCTCTCCAGACTAGAAAGAAGTCTACGTCTGCGTCAACCAATATTTAGCTTCCACAATGCTAACAGTGTTCAGATGTGCGGTGCCATGTAGAATCTAAGCAGCTAGGACGCTAACCCGAATCTAATTCCAAGCTTCTTTCTGATCAAATACTCAAAAAGCTTTCGTGGGGCAAGTCCATTATCTCATTACCGGCCCATGGAGCCGGTGAAAGCGTGTCTTGATTCCAAATTGGGTTTTACAGATAGGGTATACGAAAGCACATGAGAAAGACCCAATCATCTTGGATATTGCAGGTGCTACGTGGAATTTCTTTTTTGGAGGAGCAGTGCATATAAGCACTAAGTCTTTTTCTCTAGTAACTATATAGCTGCTATCATGTAAATTGATCGCTAACAATGTTCAGTTATTGCACTTATTAAAATACGACTATGATATCTAAAATGATAGTCTGAAATGTGAGTTTATCCGTAAACGATGTTAACACGCTACAAATACAGTCACAAATACATAAAATATATCCAGGCTTTTTAGCCAAACTAGCTATAATAAACAGGAACAGACAAAAAAAGGCGACAGCAAAAGAAATATAATCAATTCTTCTCCCCAAGTAATCCAGACCAATAACGTAAGTAAATACCTAGGCTTTAGTACTTTACAGTTCCAGCTTTAGTCGACTCACCAACTAAGTACCAAAATTGCCCAGTTAACAGGACCAAACAACTCACATCTACCCCGAAACTTCGCAGTGGAATGGTTACATTTTTGACTCTGTGGAGACGGTTTACGGATGAGATATAAAGTCCCCGACTTGCTAGAAAGAACCAGATTACAAACTAGGAACATTGGCGAAGAAGCCAGCAAAGCCAGCAGAGCCGGCTGAAAATCGGTAAAAGGCGAATAAGCCGCTGCCTATGGTAATAATGACTGAGACAAAACAGCGTCCTAAATTTTGCGATGAAAGATGTTTTGAGCCTTACCTCTTGGTAGTCGGAGCCATTGCTTCTGGATTATATTGCTTGACTCCATTTCGGTGAAATCATCATCTATATAAACCATATATTTCACTTGGCATTTCAAGATAAATGCCCATAAATTGGTATGCTAGCCCCTGAAATTAGCCGAATTACAAGGGGGGTCAATTGATTTTTTTTGATGCTAAGCGAGAAGGCTAGCACAAAGCTTGATTACTCGGGACCATCTTGTGGTTTGTGCTTAAACTAGTGCTTCGGTCCTTGAGGGTCCCCAATAGCCACAATGGGGCACCTGGGCTCGTGCTAGTACTCTATACCCAGTACTTTTGTAAATCTTGCTGAGTAATTATCTGGGATTGTCTTTCTTTTCTAGGTACAATAATGTTTTGTGGACTATCTCGCAAAATTTGCTTGCCAGTGGAAATCGTTGAAATGCTCGCTGGCTGTTAGTTGGCTTGGTAAAGACCTTGAGCGATAAATAATTCTGAGCATTTACAGGTAGTGGAAAGGGAATATCAAGGATTACCGAGCGTATATATATTATCAAGCTTGCCATAAATACTTGCTCATATGTAATGGCTGTGGCAATAGTTGCGAGGTATGTCGCTGGATGAGAATTCCAAGCAGTGAGTTGAAATTCACGAAGTGGATGTAAAATATGGCAAGAAGGACTTCATGAAGTCTTATTGTGTTAAAAAGTCACTAACTGCCAAATGGCCAACCCAGACCCAGAACTAGCACCTGTAGAAGACATCCCAAAACATCCGTTCTTAATCAAGTCTATGTTTCTCGTGAATAACTACCAAATGCCAGAGACATTTCCGTCTGAGACGCCAGGCCAAATATTGTTTGAAGAATAGGAATTTGTCTTGCGTTCGGGAGCGTTGCGGCTACGATCAATAATTGGGCGATTCTTATGTGGACAGTAGTTGCATTACAGGCAATCTTTGTGAGGATCCGTAGCCATTAGTGAAGCAAGGTTCTCACTAATCATTGTAAGAAGACTTTTTTGGATTCTAACACGGTCAATCAAGATAATCGACAAGAGAAGAACTCCGACAGACTTACATCAATCAGCCACCATTTTTCTTTTAACAAAAGCAAGACACGGTGAACACTTATCAAACAAATAAGATATTGACACCCAAGTTCTCCACAAGTCTCAAAACACTGCAAAAAGACCCAAGAACAGCTTGGCCAACTCGGTCACCAAACTGTAAACTGTTTGACTAGATCGAAATCAGAGAACGGAGCATTGACGTGAACGAAATCAGACATGATCGAGGAGTTTGAGTTGAGTATCAAATCGTTTGTAAACTGCATATAACTTCGAGTCTATCAAAAAGTAGATTTTGACGGACTGGGGGGTCTTGTTGCTGTAGGAGTGTTATGGGCGTTTCGACTTTTGTCACTGCGGATTGGCTGAAGTAGAGTCAAGAAGTGTCGCGAAAGCTAGAAATTTCATAGTTCTCTTTCAGATGCCAAGCTTACGCTTTCTTTTATATATTCAAGTCCAAACTCGTGGAGTAGAATATACCTCGTCGTGAGTCGATAATAGCCAAGCACTATCCCGGCTTCTGTATGTTTATACCGATGAGCAACTAAAAGAAATCAGAACTTGAGTTTTGAATAACCTTGATCATTTTCAGAAAACTATGTATGACTATCTTTTGACGATTGACGATTGACGGTTGGCGGTTGACTTTGGATGACACCCAGAATCGACGGTTTTTCCAGCGAGAAATAGATGATATTTTATCACCCTCCCAAAGGCTTTTCTAAAAGCACCTTACAGAGCATTCAGTTGGAACTTACATGCGAACAACAATAATACAAAACACACTTTAGAGCAATAAAATTCTCATACATTCTAAAAGAATATGGTCAACTGTCCTAATTATATGCTTCGGAAATCATATAAATAGTGGGCATTACAACATACAAAATAGAGAGCATGATTTAGCTGTATAGAAAGAATACTTGATTTCAAGGTCTTCTTTAATGACAACTTTTGATAATGCGTCAAAGATTGTGGCGGAACAAAACCGTATATGTGTTACAAGACATGCAAATATGCATGGGAGTATGATAGCTGCCAGGAAGGCATAATGATTAGTGCTTTGCAAATCTGATACTATTTCTTGGCTACTAAATTGCCGAGGAATATATGTTTAATCATGCATGGGATAACAAGAACACGGTACGAGATTTGTAACAATGTAGATATTGAGCAAAGTGAAAAGACATTTATCTTGTACGTAGTGTAAAACATCGTAAAGTGTTACAATTGAGAACGCCAGAAACCATCCCATCCGAGCTCAATGGCGGCAAGTTATTTAACCACTGAAAAGGGACTTGTCCTTTTCACAACCTGCACTGAGCCGCAATTTCTTATTTCTTAAACAAGCAAAGAGAACTCCTGTAACATTGGACTCCGTCCCATCCATTTTATATTAAGATTCCACGAAGAAAAGCCCAAAGAACAGTGATTTAGCCACTAGTGCTAGGCGGACCACCATCTCCATCAGCCAATCTCTCCCGCTGAACCATAACACGTTCATTACAGATATCAATAAACATCTCAAACTTCTGAATCATCTTATCCTTCTCACGAAGTTGTGCTTTCAGATCTTCAACTTCAGCATGATGTTCTTGCTTTAGCTTAAGGACTTCTTTTTGAGCATTGTCGACTTCTGTACGCAGTTCGGCGCGGAGTTTCTCTTCAAAGGTCAATGGCGGCTTTTTGTAGAAGGTGGGAAGAGTGTCCATGGCGGTGGCATCGACCCGGGATGGGTCTCGCTTGATGGCTGCACGGGCGTTGTAAATATCACGGGGAAGATAGCGGACGGTTGGATTGTCTCGGTGTAGAATCTCGAGAGTTTCCTTAACGGATACACCTAGTCTTGTTAGTGTATTTCATCGAGTAGTTCACTGTAAAGCTCACCATTCTCTTCGAGTGCCTTAACAGCAGCAATAGCCTTGGGATCCAACTTCCTAGCGCCAGGATGTTCGGTAGGACTATCACTTGGTGGGTGGTTATGCGTCAAATGCTCTCCATCCATACGGCCTCTCAGCAACCAAGCAGTCTTATTCTCCAGACCAAAGACTCCGAACTCGCAGCCACACTTCCGAGACTTGGTCTTTCTTTGACGCTGTTCACCAGGCACCTTTTCCTTGTTGTTTCCACCACGGTCACAGATCAAGAATACCTTCTTCAGACCTCGATTATCGCGCTTGGATCGTCCAATGACAAATGCATAACCATGAGCAAGAGCATGAGCTTGTGCAAAAGCAAACAGGGCATCAAATGTAGGGAAGCTGCCTCCAGGAGGAGGAGATAACATCTCGCCAGTTTGGACTTGAGGAAGGTTACTTAAGTCGGGCTGGCTCATCATAGACTCGTTTGGATCATCCATGACACTACTATCACCCATAATTTGCTGATCAAGGGCAAGTTGAGGATCGATCATAGACATATCCTGAGAATTATCGACAGGTGAAGAATCCATAGGCTGATTATCAATGCCTGAATTCACTGGAGACGCATTCATGGATGGTCGTTGAGCATTCATGGATTGTAGTGAGGGGGATCCATTTTGGGATTGTCTTTGGCTACTAAAATCGCGATTTTGGTTTGCAGACGAAGCAGAGTTGGGAGTATGGGTGATATTCATCGACTGTAGTTGAGGAGTGCCATGAGAAGGCACATGGATATTTGTGCCGAGTGATGGAGGACGGCGTTGAGGAGTATTAGTTCCCGAGCCTGTTGAGGCTGTTCCTAGGACACCTTGAGCAATCTGCTGCTCTGCGGACACAAGGCCATTGCCATTGCCATTTGGGCGAGGACCTGGTTGAGACTGTGGAGTGTATGGGGTAGAGTAGGGGGAGCTGTGCTGCTGCTGCTGAGGGCGAATTCCCGCATTGTTTTGTCGTGCTTGGAAGTTGGCGCGTTGGGCGGGAGAGGGTGTTGGAATACCGGTAGATTGCCGAGGGAAGGTGTTGTGTTGTTGTTGCTGTGAGTAGTTCACTCTAGCATTGTCTTGTGGAGTCAAAGACATGGTGAACTGCAGGTGCACGATGATGCTTGAGGAGGGTTGCTCTAGTAATTTGATACTCGTGAGATCAAGGAGGGTGCGGATGGAGCAACTTTGAAGCAGAACGTGAGAAGCGGGTCTCGGTTGCGCGCTAGGCCGAAACAGGCGATACCATATTTTCACCCAAACTGCTTTTAAACTTCTTTGTACTGCTAACCCAGTTCTAGTGGTGAGATAATATTGATGCCGGCACAATGGAATGATTCAGTTTCAGTGCATAATAGTTCAAAGGTAACTGCACTTATTAGGGGAAGAGAAGTCCATACAATTAAAAACAAATCGATCTGGCTAACATTTGATCCAGTAGCAATACTTCAAATTCAGAGAGCATTCCCTACCACATGTGTGAAGGGTGAAGTCTCAAGGAGGTATCATTAATCATAAACCATGGCTTCGCCAAACGCCACATCTATACCTATTTTATGCACCCACGTAATGCTTAAACCCAACAGATAACCTCTACCAATATGCAAATCAATATTATATACTTTTCCTAGTGACCTCTATTCATATTCTTGTCGCGCTCTCATGCTGAGCTTCAACATCCGTATCAGAGTGCGATCTCTTATCTTCCTCGGGTACCTCGCCGTCAAAAACCTCCTCTTCACTTAAAACTCTATTCAGTATCCCTCCAGGTTGATCGTTCGTCTTCTCATCGCTCTCATTTTCAACCTTTCTGGAGTAGTCCCCGGGTCCCTTCGATTTGTTTGGCACAATAAACCTCTTATCAACCCTGATAATGGCATACAGCGCGACCACCACCCATTCGATCGTGAAATTGAATAAATAGAAACAGGCCTTAGAATGATACCAAGCTGGGTTATCTCTGGGCCGAGGCATATAGCCGACGCCTGCTCGGAATGCAGCTCCGAGAGTTAGGAGGGAGGCAGAGATGACGAGAATGATGATCTTGGTTCTGAATCTTCCGGTGCCGAATTTCTCGGTGCGTGCTCCACGGTTGGGGAGCATGGCTCTGAGTGCTAGGAGAACGAGAGGAAGGAAAGCAGTGACGGCAAAATAAGTACTACCAAACCACTGGATATCTCTATCAATCCGTCTCGTGTTCTTATTTAAAGTGAAAAAGCTCTGAATAGTACAGGTAATAAGGGCGATGAGGATGATGATGATGGAGGCGATGAAGAGTTTGAAGGCTAAGGAGAAAGTCTTGGCCCAACCAATATGGGGATGTGATGCTCGTATCACACGTTGGACAAAGATCATGTTGACTATGAAGAGGATAATGACACCCGCAGCAACGAAGATTTGAGCTGCTATGGCGATGGAGATGTTCTGAGGACGTGTTGCCGACACAATGCGCATTATGCAGGCTACTGTCCGGGCCATACAGAATCCGAATATCATACCTGACATTATGAATTTTTGGCCTCTTTTCAAATTTCTATTCATCATTAGCATTTGTGTGACAATTAGAATTGCCTAGGAGCGTTCTAATTCGGTTGCAATCCGGCACCCAGAAAGTAGTCTGCCGTATAAAAGGGTACTGTCGTGTAATAAAAGGGAAGTGCAGTACAAAAAACTTACACTTGAAGAATTGTCATATGGAAAACCGCTCCCAGAACAAATAGAAACAAAAAAACCGCCGAAATGGGAACATCTACATCAACTGATGGCTTGAGTCCCATTCCCGCTACTGTAGGCGCAAAGGGTCCATGTTGCTGGGGTTGTTGCGACATCTTGACTGCGAGTAATTAGTATTTGATCATGTACGACTAGATGAGAACAACGAGGACGGGAAGATATACATATAAATATATCCTTTAGTGAGACTTACTAGATCTGGTGACCTGCCCAGCCGTAGTTCTGCGTTAGCTTGTGGAAATCACTCCACTAAGTTTCGAATTCGAGCGATGGAACCAATAGCGAATATAATTAATCAGTTGAACCAAAAGGGGCAAGCTTTTGAGAATAGATGTATGGTTGGCGGAATTCGTGATACAAAGGTGCTGTTGAAGACAAAGTATGAAGTCATGAAGTAGACAGAAATGATATAATATATATGCACGGAATATTGCATAGTAATTTAACTTAAACCTCAGGCCCAACCGGGGTTCTTCCTACCTTCTGGCGACTTTAACTCCGAGCACCATCATGCGCAGCATCATCATTGCTCGCTGCTTCGGTTCTTCGCGCCTTCGCCTTTCTCAAACTCTTGACAGCTATGTCGCGCGACCGAAACCTAAAAAGTGGATCGTGTCAAAATGCGAAGAGCGAAAGGCCGACGTCCCAATGGTGCAGGGGTCTCTGATGCAAGTGCAACCAATCAAAGTGCAGCTTCACATTGGATGGCTGGCCCGAGAAAAGCTTATACCCGTCCCCTCGACTGTGGCAATCTTGGTGTGCTGGATATGCATATGTGTACTCCCTCCCCCCCTTAGGGTTTGATGCTTTACTAATCAGTATGTACGTTAAATGCTATATTTCGGGTTGTGTCGGGACCGAAATGACAGATACCTTTCTATTTACAAACTTTCTATTTCTTTACAGTTTAAGTCATTAGGAGATGTGACCAACTACTACGAATATGTTTTAAGGTCTGCGCAAAAGGGGAGGCTGGGAGGGATTCGTCTCGGTGGAGGTCACCAGTTATTGATCAATAAAAAGTATTATGTACGGTTCCGTCTGCCAATCAACCGTGCTTTTGCATTCATATAAGAGTCTAATGCGGTCTACAAGAAATGCGCGACCGAAGAATTCACCATCCTATGATGCAGGTCCCTTGGAATTCCTAGTCGCGGCAAAATATCTGAGTGTGACCTTGTACATCGACAGAACCATCATCGCTTCTGGAGCACTGCTTTATCGTCCCGTTAGAATCGGTCTTCGATCTAGCTATGTTGCTTCTAGAGGAAGTAATCGGGGGTACCTAGGATTGTAAGCATGTGACGTGAAGCGGGGGTGTGGAAATATCTTACGACGCGAAACCATGGGTTCACCAGCTCGTGGGCAAGGATCAAATTGCAAGCTAGACAGGTTAGTTGAGTCAGAAGTTCAGGAAAAGTGACTTACAATGTGTACTTGAGATGCTCATCAATCTCCATGATAGCAGCTTGGTTACCACATCTGTAGCAATAATTTGGAGCTGCGGTTTGTTAGTCTTGCAACATTACATTTGCGATAACCACATACCTGAGAAAATCGTTACTACGTTTCTGTCCTGAGACCAGTTATATCCCTCCATGACCAATTGGTGAGCTCTGGCAACCAAAGTCAAGCCATTATTGTGATTGAACGCCTCCGAAATGTCCTGCCCGAACGTATACCCAGCGCCTCTTGGTGATATGCCCCATCCGCATCTGTCATCTGGATCCGACCACAATAAGTCGCACATAGGCCCTTCGTGTGGAACTTCTTGTATACGGTCCAACGCTCTGATGTTATCGAGGGTATCAATGCTTGGAGAGAGACCTCCGTGGAGGCAGAAGATTTGGTTGTCAATGAGGGCGGTAAGAGGGAGATAATCGAACAGATCGGTAAAGAACTTCCAAACATTGGCATTGCCGTATTTTCGGAGACATTCGTCGTAGAAGCCATAAACCTGGGTGATTTGGCGCGACTCATGATTGCCTCGGAGGATCGTAATTCGGGATGGGTATCGTATCTTGAGGGCAACGAGAAGGGTAACGGTTTCTACAGAGTAGTAACCCCTATCAACGTAATCGCCTGTATGCAATGGTCAGTTTGCTTTAAAGGGAACGGGAAAACAGTATATACCCATGAAGAGGTAGTTGGTATCAGGATTTGGTCCACCGATTCTGAAGAGTTCCATCAAGTCGTGAAATTGCCCATGAATGTCTCCGCATACGGTTACGGGGCATTTCTGTTGATTGCATTAAAATTGAAATTCCATGAGCGTCGAATAGGATAAACTTGCCACAGGTTGTACATTGGATTCCTCCTGGAGGACCTCTCGTGCCTGTGTAAACGTCAATTATGCCGTAATCCAAGATATGCAGTTGCGCCTGCATCTTATTCCCCTCCTTGACCTTGAACAGCATGCGTACCTTTTCACAGAGCCTCTGAACGTCAACCTCCGCCAGTTGTTTGCAGGTCATCAAGCTCTCAATCCAACCATCGAGGGTTGATATGGAGGTTGGCTCAGCTACGGGCGACAGCCTCGTTGGTTGGGCACCCGAGCCAACATTATGGACGACGTCCTCCATATTGGTATCCATGATGGCTCCGCTCTCCTCTCAGGATTCTATGTTGTTGGTGTTGATGGTGGGGAGCTTTGGCGGCTCTTTTAATGACGACAAGGGGCGCGGTGAAGCTCCAGCGAGGCTGGCAGGTGGGGATTTCGAGGCGCTGAGATTAGCAAGAAGTTGAGATTATGATCGGACCGTGGAGATGCGAGTATTGGTAGTTGCGCGTTGGGGTATCACAATATTTGATTTAGGGTGGCATGAACAGGGAGTTGACGTTCCTTCAGTCTGGCGGGCGGTGGCTCGCGATTTCTTCGCTTACGAGATTAGCAGGATGTCCTGTGGCAGCTGTAGGCACAACATCTCGCAGGGGCTAGTCCTTGAGTCTATGTAATTGAAGACCAGTAATCACGACCACAATATCGAAATAGTTCCTCTGACTGGTTTACATATTGTTATTCACTATAGATTACGAGTATTTACTTCATAAAAGCCCTAGTCCAACAGGTCCATTCTGCCCGATTTCTTCACTGCTTTCCTTCCCGACGAGGCTTTTGAAGTCAAGACCTACGTCAGAGAGCATTTTGGCATGTTCTCGGGCTTGTTCCATACATCCAATCCATGCTTGACCACCGTGCTCAGTACTACTGAGTTGTCTCGCAAGAATGCCATTGAACATAAGCACCTGCTCCTTTGCCCATTTAACACATGCGCTCATGAGCAGAGGTGGGAAGCACAATTGAAACGTCGAGACCGTATTTTTGATGATAGTAAAGTATACCAAAGACACTTCCCAGATATACTGATGAAGATTGCCCTCAAAGATACATTGTCTACCATGATGTGGTTAGTATAGACTAGCTTTGCAATTCTGGGGAGCTTACCTAGATCTCTTGTGAATAATATTGCCACGAGCTTCAAGATAAGCCTCTCTAGCCCTGTCTTCGAATCCCAGACGCGCCAACCATGTGACATTACGTTTTGTCTTCTTGACTTCATTATGTGTATCAACCAGTCTTCGAGTGATCAGTCCAGCCAATTTGATGGCCCTTTCGTTGGCCTTGAAGCTGATGAAATCCTGTGCAACAATATTGCTTTTGAGACCTTTGGCTAGAGAATTTAATTTTTCAACACGGGCAACGGCAGCGTCGAATCGTTGAAGTGCGATATCAATGTCGAGCTCATCAACCTCGCCTTCAACCCACCTTAGGTTTTGCTGTTTACCATCTACTTCAATCAGCATATCCTTAATGTCGGACAATGTTTCCAAAAGCTCCGTTTTGTTAAGTAGCCCCGGATCCCGAGAAGCAAAATAGTTTATTGTCTCTTTGGCTTTATTGCTTGTCTCCATCTCAGATCGAAGGCCTTTACGAAGCTGTTCAACAGCTTTTCTGAAATTCACCATTAACATCGATTTCTCATTGTCCTCCGGCTTTTCAGTTCGGTACACAAATGACTCCTGACCAACACCCCTGACCATGATAGCATCGGCAACTTTGTTCTTTCCGGTTGTCGATTCACTGGTGCCTGCTAAATCAACGATTTCGATGTCTAATATCGGCCAACACCGGTCAGCGACAAGCTTGACAGGTGCTTGTCTTTGATCAGCACCATTTCCTTCCATTTTCTTCTTTTTCCTCGCCGCTATAAGGAGATGATCATTCAATAAAATAAGCTGCATAGCTCGCCTTGATCTCCAGGTTGCATTGTCTAGCTCAATCCATGGTCCTGCATTTTGAACTACGTGACGACCTGCAAGAGCTGGCAGGAATTTCTGAGAGCCTTCGACAGTTTTCCAAAGCGCCTAAACGAGTCAGTATTGTCATCGTGCCGGCGATAACATTTCCTAACTCACTTGGAGCTGTGAGTTCCACATTGCAGTACGATCTGCAACAGAACTTCTTCTATCTCTCTTACTCAAAGTTGTCGGGAAACTACTGTCCCCAAAGCCAGCAGCAGATTCCGATCCTTGGGCGGATGCAGCTCTGAGAGCTGTAGTATTGGTTTTGAGCTCAGACATTAAGTTTCTAAGAGCCCGCATCTCTCCCTTCAGTCTTTCGGCCTCTTTACTAATCTTAATAAATTGGGTTCTGTTCTGATAAACATTTTGCTGAAGATCAATAGATGCTCGACTTTGAAGCCTTTGTAGAGCTTGTTGGTATTCTTCTACATCCTGCTCTGAAGCCTCACTTAATATGCTTGATAAGTATTGGTCTGGTCGTAGATTTGGGTCGCGAAATGCTTTGATATCCGGATTTAATCCCAAGGGCTTTGCTGGCATAGGTCCACGTCCTTGGTCTTTGGATGAGACATATTGGGTGGGAATCGAAGGTATAGATGGAATTGGGAGAACAGTTGGATCGAAGTCTGCAGGTATGTTATTGAAGCGTGTAGAGTACCTTCTTTTTACCAGATCAGAGGTCTAAATATGTCAGATGGTTTGCTTGAATTTTGAGAGTCAAAAGTACCTTTCCAGAAGCTATGGGTGGTCGTGGTGGTTGGAGCTGTTGTGATTGTGAGGACGGTTCGAGCCGCTGGACATTTCCAGTTTGGGGTATCGGTCCTGATATTTGCTTTGGAGCACTGATTTGGGGACGGGCCGTTTTCCTCCTGTTCGTCCGGAGTGATTTGCCTTTATTTTCAGACATCCTGTGAGAGATTCATATAAGTCTGCCACATCCACATTGATTTGTGTACAAAGCGTTTAGAATGTGAGCGAGCAGGTCGTTTGATAGCTGTACGCTAGCTGATTGTGCGGCCTCAGACATCAGGCAACAATCTATCCCTGCCAAACCGAGCCAAAAATTAAGTTGTTCAAGATCATCTCCAGCTTTATCACATACTCGAATCTTCTTCATTGAATAATACCGAGCGCGACAAAAATCAATCCGATATAATCCAAAATGGTCCAAACATCCACAATCGTCGCTGCCTCTGTGGGCACATTTGCCACGGGCATCCTTGGTAAGTTCTAAAGATACTACGATGTTCAGCCTTATAATGTTTACTAACTTGTAATTTTTACAGCATAGTATGTATTTCCGGCCATCTATACAACATCTCCAAAGAAGAAACACGGCGATAGTTCTAGGGTCTGCGAGATAGAAGCTTCGTCAAGCTTTTAGCTCGAGCTATTACATTTTCTCAGCTAATTTCTATGACCTCAGTGCCGTTTATTTTGACCACAAAAGACGGAATGACCCAAACTTCCGCAAACAGTTAAAGAAGGAAAGCAGAAAACAAGCTCGTGCAGCTAAAGAAGAGGCAGAAGCTCAGAGCATCCGCGCAAGAGGTGCCGCTAGGCAAAGAGTTGAAGAGGCAAAGGAGGAAGGGTTCCCTGATGATTCTGATGAGAAGGAAGCATACTTCATGCAGGAAGTCCAAAATGGAGAAGTGCTGAGTCAAGATGGTATGTTATGCTGTACACTCGAGATGGACGGTCTCTAACTTCTTTTTCTTTTTTTAGAATCTCAGTACGTTGAATCTGCTCTGTCGTTCTACAAAGCACTCAAGGTTTACCCGACACCATCCGATTTGATATCGTAAGTTCACCTCCATTAAACAACCCATCAATCAATCTTCATATCGATTGGTTCTAGATGTCCGACTACCCTATTATTGCTAACAAGTATGAATAGTATCTACGACAAGACCGTACCAAAGCCAGTTTTAGACATACTTGCGGAGATGATTGCGGCCGATCCCGAACTTCAGGTTGGACCCTTTGGTGGAATGCCCACAGTTGGACTCGATTAAACGTTCTCCCCACAAATCTCCTCTCTCCTCAGAAATGATTATCGAAAGACCTTCTCCGACTGCATGCACATCTTATACTATGGGCTGGCTAGATGCATTCAGTTCGATTTCCGAACCAACCGCATTGTACACACATCAGCATTCACGGCGCTTCGTCCAATTTTGATTGCGGGTCTTTTGTATTGTATATATAGTGTGACGATAAGATAGGGCCTACCCGGAATTCGGAGGCATGATGATATTGTAATGCAAGACTCCAGACTCTAAACAAGCATAATGAGAGTGTATCGGTTTCTTTTTCTATACGATTTACTGTGGTGCAACTAGATAGCTTCAAAAGCCTGTTCGGATGCTATTTCATCTTAACGCGTTCAACAACCGTGTGTAGCATCCCTTATAGAAAACAAACCTTGGTGTCTATGCGTCATTTTTACAGAATTTTCAGAAAACAACCTTTAGTAAAATCCAGAAAATATAAGTTCATATCTCTTTTATACCTCAATATGATATATGGTTTTCGTTGTGTAAAAGTTCTCCGTACCTTTGCCTTACGGGCTCCTGCACATTCTGGAGACCAAAAAGGGGCGGTTGCCAAAGTGGGGCTTGGTGACAGGGGTAATGTCCAGCATCGCGTTGCGCGTACTTCAGAATTGTCAGAATTGTAGAAAGGAGCATTAAGTCATTAACCTCCCCCCTCTCACACAACACGATCGTACCTGGATGAACTCTACCACCAGTCACCCAGTTCGATTACTCTCTACAACGCTACGATTAATGATGAAATCGTCCTCATAAATCAACCGCAACCATGATGGAGAGCTTGGTTAACAACAGTCCTGGTGGGCCCTCTAGCCCATCAACGAACGGACTTGCTACCGCAACATTTCCAGCGGTAGACCCAAATGTTATTGTCGAGTATCTAGCCTCGGTGCTTCAGACTACTCTGGGAGCTTCGCGCAAGGATTTGGAGAAGAATGGCAGTCTTCTGTCTAAATCACAGTTCTCTGACACAGTTCAACGATGTACACGTTTTGCAACAGAATCCCAGCTGGTACTTTACGTTCAGAAGCATGTAGCATCTATGGAAGAAGGAGGCGTATTAGATGGGGTCTCAGAAAGTCAAAGTAGGCTCTGTTGGTGAACAAACTTTGATTCTCTACTAACAGATATCGCAGCTTCATCTTCTTTCATATATAGGCTTGTTGCGGATATCTCCTTCTCTCCTACAACCGCAGCCTCAGTGGCTTTCATAAAACGTCCAGCGCCTATAGACCCTTCGATACCCATACATTCCCAAATACAAATTATTAATTTACCTGGTGGAGCTGGAGATCCTACTTCAACTGGCCCTGGAGGGGTTTCTATCTCGCCATACGAAACCTTACATTCTGTCATACACTTAGCGCTGGCGCCTTACTTTGATGCATTCACCAAAACACAGCAGGTGTCTAATGGAACTCGCGGAAGGTCAGATGTGGATGCAAAGACCGGAATACCTGTGACAAAGAAGAGGCTGGCAGATCTGGAGCTGAGTCTTCTGCACCTGCAGCAAAACGTCGAAATTCCTGACCTGTCACTCCCTTATCACCCTCTCGTTTTAGCTGCGATTGATGAAGCTGAAAGTCGACATACGAAACCTACTGTAGAATATATCCCACAACCGCTCTTGCATGACAGTCTCTTTCTCAATACTTTACAAGGCTCTGTGAACAACTGGATAAAGTCTATACAAAACATCACACAGTTCTCAAGAGATCCGACTAGTGGAACGGCCACACAGGAGATAAACTTCTGGCTCTCTATGGAATCTGCGCTGGAAAAGATTGAGGCTCAGTTACGGGGTGATGGTGTTATGCTCACACTGGAAATCCTTCGAAATGCCAAACGGTTTCAGGCTACGGTTAGCTTTACAGCAGATACTGGCTTGAAAGAAGCGACGGATCGGGTGCAGAAGTACAATCAGCTTATGCGTGACTTCCCTCTTGACGACTTACTTTCTGCAACGTCCTTAATAAAAGTCCAAGAAGCCATCATACTCATATTTGCGCATCTGATCAAGAAGCTTCGAATTTGCCCTTATCCGGTCAAGAGAGCTTTAGCTTTGGTGGAAGCAATCTCAGCTGATCTGAATTCACAGGTGCACTCGTTAATACATGGGCGTTCCCTAATGCACCTGGACTATCGAGACTTCAAAGCACTGATGACGACCGCTGAAGCAATATGGAAGACATGGGATGAAAACGTCAAGGAATTCACTAATGTTGCTCGCGAAGTTACCCGCCGACGAAATGAGAAGTTCATCCCTATCAAGATTGTTCCAAGACATGCGGAACTACAAGCAAGATTGAAATATGTTAGTACATTTCGAGACAACCACGAGCAACTACAGCGGACCATAGTCAATGTCCTCGGTCCCAAGTCCGGCGAAGCATCAGATGGAGCTTCTAATATAGTTGTCCTTGTCGAAGAGATGGGAGACGTTGACGCAGTTGAGGAAGTTCAGCAAGCTTGGGCTGCCTTGAACAACGTGGACTTGCTCGATGTAACTCCTGAAGGCACACAAATATGGGTTCAGGCAGAGGTTACGTACAATGAACGAACGGCACGGGTAGAAAACTCTATAATTGCCCGGTTACGAGATAGATTGGCAACTGCAAAGAACGCAAACGACATGTTTCGAGTCTTCTCGAAATTCAATGCCCTCTTTGTGCGCCCAAAGATTCGGGGTGCAATTACTGAGTATCAAACTACCCTGATAGACAATGTCAAACAAGATATCTCTTCCCTACATGAACGGTTTAAGCAGCAGTATGGCCACTCCGAGGCCCACGCCATGGCTCAACTCCACGATCTTCCTCCCGTATCGGGTGCTATCATCTGGGCTCGGCAAATTGAACGACAGCTTGACGGCTACATGAAAAAGGTGGAATCTGTTCTTGGCAGTGACTGGGCCCTTCACTCCGAGGGACAACGGCTTTTGAGCGAAAGCAGCCTTTTCCGAAAGAAGCTTGATACCCGTCCTATTTTTGAAGCCTGGCTACATGACGTACAAAGAAAGCAAGTGTCTATTGCTGGTCGCCTTTTCAATATCAACAAAGTCCGAGCAAACAACTACGCACTTGAATTGGCAGTTAACTTTGATCCTCAAGTTATTGCTCTCTTTAAGGAAACCCGTAATCTAGTATGGCTCAACTATGCTGTCCCTCATCAAATCAACAATGTTTCCAAGGAGGCTAAACGAGTCTACCCGTATGCTGTTAGTCTAATGGAGAGCGTACGAACATTTTCTTCAACAACTCGACAGATATCAGAAATGGCTGATGTCTCCATTCTTTTGAGTGGATACCAAAACGAAGTTTATGAGTTGGTATCAAAGGGCGTTCCTCTAAAATGGGAATCATTCGTTCACACATATGATATCCACGTTAAGAAACCAGCGTTCCTCGCTTCAGGTGCCGTTGACTATTCCTCTGGCGGTCGCAATGAAAGCAAGCATGTGCAGTTTGTTCGGGAATTCGCCGCCTCGGTCTCGCTTTTACAGACCAAAACAACGACATTGGCATCAATTCATGTGACTATTCAGAAAGCACTGAGGGAATTGGATTCATGCCCCTATGATGCCAAATCCTTCCAGACTCGGCTGGAGACAATACAAATGGCGGTCGATCAACTAAATCTGGAAAACTATGTCAATCTAGTCTATTGGGTGAAAGAGATGAACCGCCTCATAAAAACAACTCTTCTTGTGCGATTACAGAAAGCAATTGAGTTGTGGATTGACTCATTCCAAAATGCACGGCCAGATGGCGTCGATGATGACAGCAGAAGAAAGCATCTCAGTGGTGGGGCTTCCGAACATGGTCAGATTCCCTCAATGAAACGACTAGTTCACGAAATTTCAATGCGGAACCAAGTAATCTATCTTGATCCCCCACTCGAATACGCTAGAGCTAGCTGGTTCGCGCAGCTACACGAGTGGATAGGTGTCATTTGCGATCTTCCCAAAATCAAGGCTTCAAGATATGTGATGAGCTTGACTACAACAAATGATAGCGAAGCTCGCTTCTCGGACCTGCCAGACTCTTGTGCGGACAGCTTATCCCGAGTTTACAACTCTGTTGAGGTTAAGCTACTTGAAATCAATAGCTATGTTGATAAGTGGCTCCAATACCAAGCACTATGGGATCTACAATCCGAACAGGTTTATGATCAACTAGGCGAGCAACTTTCGAAATGGCTGCAATGTCTTCAGGATATTCGCAAGACACGATCTACGTTCGACACTACTGAAGTCAGTGTGTCTTTTGGCCATCTCACCATAGATTATGATCAAGTCCAAACCAAGGTTAATGCGAAGTATGACCAGTGGCAGCACGAGATTCTTGTGAAATTTGCCAGCCGTCTTGGCATGCGAGTCAATGAAGTTTATGCTGATGTGAAGAAGGCGCGGCAAGATCTTGAGGTACAATCTTTGGAGACATCTGCTACTGATCAGGCTGTTATCTTCATTAGCACGGTTCAAAACTGTCAGAAAAAGGTTAAAGCTTGGGGGCCAGAGATGGAGATATTCAAGCAAGGACAGACTACTTTGACCAGACAGCGATATCAGTTTCCAGCAGATTGGCGAAACGTGGAGCAAATCGACTCAGAATGGACGTCATTGAACGAGATTTTAACCCGGAAAGCTAAGATTATGCACGACCAGATGGATGCTCTGCGTGCTAAAATGACAGCACAAGATAAAATTGTCGCAGACAAGATAACTGAAATCACGATTCAATGGAACGAGGAAAAGCCTGTCTCTGGGACCATCGCCCCTAATGTCGCATCGGCAACCTTAACTTCCTTTGAGTCTCGTATAACAAGCCTCACTGAAGAATCCGAGAAGATATCTCGAGCCAAGGAAGCACTAGATCTTCCCGCCAGCACGGACATAAGTCTTGCAGCCATTCTAGAAGAGGTACAGGATTTCAAGTCGGTTTGGGCTGCTTTAGCTACAATTTGGCAGAGCCTCAATGAACTCCGGGAAACTCTCTGGAATAGTGTACAGCCACGAAAGCTAAGAAACTCACTCGATAGTCTCATCAAGATGACAAAGGATATGCCTAGTCGTATGAGGCAGTATGCTGCTTTTGAGCATATTCAAAAGATCATACGACAACATCTCACTGTCAACCCAATCATTGCTGATCTGAAATCCGAGGCTGTCCGCAATCGTCATTGGGATAAAGTATACAAAGCTTTAAAGCCCGGAAAGCGATATTCGCCGATAACAATGGCATTAGGGGATGTGTGGGATTTAAATCTAGTGGCAAGCGAGGTCGTTATCCGGGACATTATTGCACAAGCTCAGGGTGAGATGGCTTTGGAAGAGTTCGTGAAGCAAGTCCGTGAAGTCTGGACGAATTACTCTCTTGAGCTTGTTAACTACCAGAACAAGTGTCGACTTATTAAGGGTTGGGATGATCTGTTTGCTAAGTGTAGTGAAAATCTTAACTCACTACAAGCGATGAAGCATTCGCCATACTATAAGGAATTCGAAGAGGAGGCATCAGCTTGGGAGGACAAGCTCAATCGCGTCCATGTACTTTTCGATGTTTGGATCGATGTGCAACGACAATGGGTCTACCTCGAGGGCGTGTTTACTGGTAATGCTGATATCAAGCATCTACTGCCCATTGAATCGTCCAGGTTTCAGAACATCAATTCAGAGTTCTTCGCGGTGATGAAGAAGGTCTACAAGCAACCATTTGTGTTGGATGTGCTCAATATTTCTGGTGTCCAGAAATCCCTCGAGCGGCTTGCGGAGTTACTGAACAAAATTCAAAAGGCTCTTGGCGAGTACCTTGAGCGAGAACGTGTATCATTCCCTCGGTTCTATTTTGTTGGTGACGAAGATCTTCTTGAAATCATCGGAAATAGCAATGACACCCTTCGCATAGCCAAGCACTTTAAGAAGATGTTTGCTGGTTTATCCGGACTTCTGATGGACGAGGAGCACATCATTTCTGGTTTTACTTCCAAGGAAGGGGAAGAGGTTCGGTTGAAGAAGGAAATCAACCTTGTTAAGACTCCCAAGATCAATGACTGGTTAGCTCTATTAGAGAACAGCATGAAGGCGACTCTTGCAGAATTACTTGCCGAAGCAGTTGAACAGTATGAGCCTATATTTACTGCGGATGAGGTAGACCAGACTGTGCTCAATAGTTACATTGCGGCGTTCCCTAGTCAAATTGTGGTTCTCGCTACGCAGGCTGTTTGGACTACTTCCGTCGAGAAGGCTCTTGAAGCTGGAGGGTCCACACTACCAAGTTTGTTTGACCAGGAAGTCAAGGTATTACGCCTTCTCGCAGCAACAGTCCTAGGGGACCTTGATCCTATCCAGCGCAAGAGATGTGAGCATCTTATCACCGAATGCGTGCATCAAAGGGACTGCATCGAAAAGCTCATCAGTATCGGTGCAACTACTTCCAGCCACTATCTCTGGTTACTCCAGATGCGATATGTCTACAAGGATGAAGGTGACTTCTTGCAGCGTCTTCATATCAAAATGGCGAATGCTACCCTCAATTATGGATTCGAATATCTTGGAGTTGCAGAGCGCCTTGTTCGGACACCACTTACTGATAGATGTTTCTTAACCT
>Ga0247734_1001236_pt1 | contig 19728 bp, 14 predicted proteins | sample UWRJL103311B2_FD_180933 | JGI IMG/M metagenome (GOLD analysis project Ga0247734, IMG submission 180933) | Plant litter microbial communities from Arlington Agricultural Research Station in Wisconsin, United States - UWRJ-L103-311B-2 | ecosystem: Environmental > Terrestrial > Plant litter >... | reverse complement strand
GAATATAATGTCAATTACAGTGTTATCTGTCCCACCTCAATGTTTGATCGCGACTTACATGCGAAAATGGTGGTAGAAGCTCTTCGAAGCGTGGCGGGTCCACATACAAGGGTGAATGAACGACATGATATTGTGCAGGATATGAATGGGACCGATCCAAGGAAGGGAGATCCTTATAGTGGTGCTACGAGACCGTTTAAAATTTCCGGCTCAGCATATAAACTTACACGATTGCGCGCTTTACATCATGGAACCTGCCTACTCAATTCACCGAATTTAGGTAAATTGGGCCAATTCCTGAAATCGCCTGTCAAACAATACATCACTGCTCGAGGTGTAGATAGTGTGCCATCCGAGGTCGCAAATGTGGTGCCGATCCTAGAAAATCAATCTTTCATGGATGCTGTTATCCAACAGTTCTACCAGCTATATGGAAAGGAAGGGGAGGAAATGGTTGTCCATAACGCGTCTGCAGGGCAATCTAAGGATAATTATTCCGATATACCGGAGATCAAGAAAGGTTATGAGGAGCTGATATCTCCAGAATGGATATATGGACAGACACCACAATTTACTTACGAATTAGGAACGGAGAGCAGTGGAAATATTGAGTTTACAGCTCGAAATGGGGTTGTTACGGAGGCGAAGCTCCATTTAGGTGGCGGTGCTAAGATGGACAGGAATTGTGAAGAGAAACTCATCGGGAGCGTGTTGTATGATACCAGTGAACGTAAAAGAGAGCCCTGGACCGAAATTTTGTATGATAAAGAGCCACATGATGTTCTGCATGAGTTGCATCTAGATGCTTAGAACACTTTAATATTATAGAAAAGTAATGTCTACTACGAGAGCATAGCATAGTATAGTTATTTTTCAGTGTGACTTCAATTCTTACTACAAGTCGTTACTGGATTACTAGAGTTGTGAATTATATTAAGTTAAAGAATGAGATTGATGTGAGACTTACTAGACTAGCCCAATATCGCATATCTAGCCCATTTTCTTACAATATGACTTGATCGCGTGTCAAGCAACGATCCAAGGATACTAAATATTTCCCAGTATCAGACTAAGAAACGTTATTTTCATGGAAGGCCAGAAATTACAGGGAAATTAAACAATATTGCTGTATATATCTCAAGCCAGCTGTGTCTTGTGATGATAGTATAGAGCTATCGAACATTGTGGAACAATATGTTCATAAAGGAAAAATGGAACAGAGGAAGTCGAATTTCTTGAGCTGCATGTAAATTGAATTTGTTAAACATGATTGACTAGAGTTCTATAGGTAATGCTTTACTGACCAACTTATTTGATCTATTAACATAAAGTTGTTAGCATTGCCAATACGGACACCTGCCTGTAACCTACCAAGAAGGTATCGCATCACAAATGTTAAAGGGGGCGATGGTGGTGATAAGGCCGCCAAACTCCATTAGTTTTGAAAGCTGTTACTAACGCATTGAATAGAGCCAGGAAGCCATGATTCCAGGAGTCCCGTGCCACTCCCGAGCTTGTTAATCGCCCGGAGTTGATACCTGGGTTCAAAAGTTTGAGAACACCGTAACCTTCATTTTCAGTTTTTGTCTACCGTGAGATATGGCTATTCAGGCGACCGAGCCTCCAGAATCCTATCAGAAACTTATTTTATGGTATTTATTATGCTGCTAGGTTACAGAGTCATTCAGATAGTTTCCAAATACTTCAAGAGTTGCTGCCTCCAATATTAAAGGAAATCAAGCATGTGGATCAGCACAAAGTGACAAGTGGACCAAAGCCTTGAACTTAATTCTTGATTCCTGACAATAGACCCTTCTACCATCGTTTTAAGTAGTACGTTTGCTAGTGTGAACCTACTTGTATATCCAAAGGTTTTAAACATAACTAAATTTATCACAACCTCTGCCATTTGGACTATCATCAAGACGACCCAGTCAAAGTGGGTGGAGTATGCTAGTGGTGCTGTCGGTAAATATGCCACCACGTATAATATCGCCTAGAATAAATAAAAAGCGCCAGCTTATCTGGGTTTGCTTCTTACCATAACAGGATCATATAAATTCGTTCGCAAGGCGGAAGCTAAAGAGATTGGTGGCAATAGGCAACCGTTCTCTTACACTTTGATTGTCATTTCATTGACTATCGACTTCCATTCTTAAATCAACCGTCTACCAAATCTACACATTATATTAAAAAAAATCATTATAAGCTTGGTAGTAAATTGTTTATGACTTACTTTTAAGATTAGATTTCCATCTTGAACAAATGCAGCAGCTATGGTCCCTCTAGTGTATCGAACCTGCCAAACGACTGACGAGTCTGCTAGCTGTCTTACAAGCTCCCCGCTATCCAAATCCCACTCTTTAATTCCATCAGAGCTTCCACTCACAATCTTCGATCCAGAAGCCTGCATTGATATTATTGAGTTTCTATGGCCAGGGGCCTGTAATTTTCGAAGTCGAGTATAGTCATCCATAGACCATAGGTGGAGGGCTCCTTCAGTATCACCAGTTACAAGTACAGTACTCAGGAGTTCGAGACAAGTCACCACCTTTGCAGGGACAACCAAGACCGCCAGGCAAGCTCTATAAAGATGAGTAACCATAACCGTAGATAGAAAAGAAAAACCAAGGAAAACCAGCTCAAACACAAGCATATACATACCCAGTCATTATTTCCCAAACCATTACCTCCCCACCTAAACCTGCGGTTACAACCTTTTTCTCGTCGCAAACGGCAGAATAAATTTGACCCTTATGGCCCCGCAAGACATGTATACACTCCTGGTTTATGGGCTCCTGGTTCTCTAGGCTCCAGATTCGTGCCGTGCTATCATAACTTGCTGATACAAGAATATTTTTATTATAGGCCAGGGTACGCACAGTTCCTGTATGACCTTCGAGTATCGCCTGGCATTCTCCTGTTATAATATTCCAAACTCGGATCGTGAAGTCCCGTGAGCTAGAGACTGCGCGGTCGGACGCAACGGCCTTTACGCAGCGAATAGTATCTGTATGGCCATTCAAAGTTGATATATCTTTACTGATAGAAATACAGACCATTAGCAATTAGAACAATTGAAGATAGGAAACTTACAGAGTGTCTAATTCTCCGACCTGTAACAGTCCCTGCCCACCACCATATATCAGCCAGGCCTTCTGGCCATCTTCCTCCTCTCTAACGTCTAAACTCCAAATAACATATTCTACAATCATCCATCTTAAACCTAAGATTCCCTCCTGATCAAAGATACCAACTGACTCATTATCAAGTCCTACTACAATAAATCGCTTAGATATACACATGCTCGTAACAGCGTACCGGTCTATTTTGCTCAGAACTGTAGATGTTGATAGTGATATAAGTGACGACATGTTGAAGATAAAAATATGCAAATCCAGAACTAAAACTCAGGTTCAAAAGTTCTTAGGATCGTAGTATCGTTGGAGGTTTTCGGCTCGACGTGAGGGATGCTTCGTTGGTGCCTTGTATTCGTGATAGCTACCCCACACAAGCATCTTCAGGGGTTGCACGTGACAATACTGATAATTGCAGACTCCTCACGTTGTGAGTTGATAGTTGTTCCTTCGAGCATTTAATGAGGTTATCTTTCCTCCGGTTTAAATCTGTGCAAGATTGTGCAATATAATCGGATTGAGCCTTTGCGGCCGTTAGGCGAGCAGTCGTCTTTTTCAATTTGGTGTCTTCCACTGCCGAAAGTGTATACTTGCTCTCTCTTCTAGATGGGCCCGTAGATTCGGACTCAGTGGATGTATTGGGATCGAAGAGAGTTAGATTGCTACCTTGGATGGAAGATAGGAGGGTCGTCAGCTTTAAGGATGGCAATCGTACTTTCTCGTGGCAGAAACAACCCAAGTCCAATCCATTCCAAGCCCCAGGCATGTTCTAACGTGTCTTCAGACACGATATGAAAACTATTATCTACCATAGACTGATTATTTGGGGGTTTGAAATGACAAATATAGACACCCATTATTGGCGTCTTGCAGGCACTGTGGGAGAGCTTATTCTTCTTTGTCAATGCTACTGAGGTATAATATGCGGGTAAAGTCTCTGAATACTTTTCTAACGCAGAGACCCCCTGGAATAGAATCTATCGTTCCAGAAGAGTAGTATCTGACTGCTTATTTTTGAAATATAACAATGTTCTGGGAATTTATAGGCTCAAGATGCTTAACACACCTCGCTTAGACCCCTATTCATTTGAAAATGAGAAGTAGTAGAGATATCACTTCCTTGCACCTTTATTTAGGCGCGAATGATTCACCGGGTATAACTCAATGAAAACCTTGGTATGCAAGACATAGCAGGAAAAAGCAAAAAGATATTGGATATGAGGATCATAGAGAGCCGGTCACATGACTAATACCCATTTAGCCTTCGAGCTACTTCCCCTTTTTGACCCTCTAAGCGATCTTTCAGATTTGACAATTTTCAGCCAGTTAGCATCTGGTCATTGTGAAACACAATCTAGAAAACTCTAATATGTCATTTTCGAGATTGCACAGATGTTTCTGAGACGAAAGTTTCCGTGCCAAGACAATGCGATGCAAACCTCTTTATTTAATGGGGGGCTGGAAACCACGACCTGAGCAGCCTTAAAACATTAATTCTCGTATCAAGTCACGGTAAGTTGATTTGACACACCTCCTCGAAAACAGAAAAATTCAAAAAGACTTACGCCAAGTGGATGACATCATAGGCACAACCTTGTATCACTTGTAGATTACTTTCAACCTTACTTCTCAGTCATCAAATCTCAACATCGCATTTCTACCATACATCAACTCCAAACTATCTGAATCCGCATATCCATTAACGCACTCGCAATTATGGGTGGAGGCCCTGAATATCCCTCTCAATCAGAGGATGGAGTCACTGCTAGTAACAAAGGCAATAAGTATCTTCGCGGCATCGTCGATATGGGCAGGTAAGTCCCCATTTCCTCATCCAACTGTTCAGAGTACTGACATCCCAAGTAATGGAATCCGGCTTTCCATCACCAACCTGGAACCTCCCACATCTCGCATCTTGCCCACCTTAATCTCGTACCGTCTCGACATTAGTCTTTATGAAGCCCAATATGATGACTCCGGGAAAAAAGTCCCAATTCCCAAGGACATCATAGATTCAATCATAGCTGGCCTTCTTCGTTTCAGAATTATTTGCAAAGATCTCGATGTCCAGGATAAGTACATTCGAATCATCGCTACCGAAGCTACACGTACAGCTGTCAACTCATCCGAGTACCGAAGCGCCATCAAAAAGGCGACTGGACTTACAGTCGAGATGCTAGCTAAAGAAGAGGAAGGTTATGTTGGTGCTTTAGGTGTTGCAAGTGGTTTCTCAGATGTCAGTGGCTTGGTCATGGATTTAGGGGGTGGATCAATGCAGATCACGTGGCTGAAGATGACTGATGGGAATGTCAAAGTCAGCGATAAAGGATCAGCCAGTTTTCCATACGGAGCAGCAGCATTGACAAAGAAACTGGAGGATCTGAGGAAAGGTAAAAGTGAGGAGGAGGGTGATGCAGCCGTAGGTGAGCTGCGGGAGGTGATGAAGAAAGAATTCCTGAATGCTTTTAACGAACTTGAAGTCCCCTCGGATATGATTGAGAGAGCAAAGGAGGACGGAGGATTTCAACTTTACCTTTCTGGAGGTGGATTTAGAGGATGGGGATATTTGCTCTTGTATATGAACCAAGTTCACGGACGCCATTATCCAATTTCTCGGATCAATGGGTATTCCGCACCTAGAGCCAAGTTTGCCGATATTGAGCGTCTGAAGAAAGTAGCAAAACAAGCAGAGAAGATCTTCCGGGTTTCCGATCGTCGAAGAGGGCAAGTTCCTGCTGTAGCCTTCCTCGTCAACGTTCTGTTGGAGGCCCTTCCACATGGTATCAAAGTAGCGCACTTCTGTCAAGGTGGTGTGCGAGAAGGCGCCTTGTTTAGAGAACTCGACCCAAGTGTCCGAAATGATGACCCCTTGGAGGTGGCTACTAAAGAATACGCTACATCGTCCGCTGACGAAATTAGCGATCTCATCCTCGCTTCCATCCCAAAGCCCTCCAAAACAGGTGGTCGAACATTTCCGCAAAGCATCAGCAAGCATATTGTGCATGCCTTTGCCAATGTACTCTATGTCCACATGCCATCAACCAAAGAGACGGCTTCAACAAGCGCGTTATATAGCACAACTGCGGGACTACTGTCAGCTGTCCATGGAGTCTCCCATGATGCTCGCGCACTGCTTGCTTTGATGCTCGAGGAACGATATGATGGTGAACTGCCTCCACTAGAAGCAGAGTTTAAACTTTCGCTCCAGGAAACTCTGAGTCCCGAGGAAGTTTGGTGGACCCGATATTTAGGAGCTGTGGGCCAACTTATCAGCAAAGCATACCCGGCAGGCGTGATCAAGAAATCCCGTATGAATATAGACGCGGAGTGGGCGAGTGGCTTTGGAAAGAATGATGATAAGGAAGGATTGCGATTGATTTTGTCCATTGCCAAGGTTAAGAATGACCCAATGATGTTGAAGGAGGCGCTGGAAGAGAATTCAAGTGACATTAAGAAGGTTGGGAAAAAGAAGAATTGGATTGGAGGCCGTGAAGGATGGGGAATGGCTATTGATATCAAGATTTGTGAAGTGAAGGAGCTTGAGTGAGACTACTTCAAGTGCTGGTAATCGCATGGATTAGATCTTCGTACAATGGTTTTGTACTGTACAACAGAAGTTATACGGCGTCACGTAATGGATATTACAACCTTTAATATCAAAGCAGTGTGCACATAAGATCTCATAATCTAGTAAACTAAACGCATGCCTTGACATATATCTATTCTTCGCTTAATAACAGCAATAAGGGGTATTTATTTATAGCACTCAAGAACGACGCAAGTCTACCAATTTCTCCATTTGAGCGATCCAGCCCTTCGCAAATGTTTCATCCGTGAACCGTTGGGAGGACTCCCGTGCTCTTAATCGCCACGCTACTTTATTCTCTAGCTCTAGGGCTTTTTCGAAGCCTTCGGCGAATTCTGTGGGCGTTGTGGCGTGGAAACCTTAAAATTTTAGTATCGACTGATAAAAATATCTTGAAGAGGGCTGGAAATACCTGTTGGTTCACCATTGATCTCGATGACAATATCCCTCTTTGGTCCTCCACTGTTGTGGACTACTGATATCAGGCCAGCAGCCTGATACTCCACAACGCCAATTCCAAAATGCTCATTCCACATGCCATTGACACCGACGCTTGCCCTGGACAGCCAGTCCAAGATCTCGGACCACTGAGCATCAAGATGAAACTCAACACTGTCTTTGATCTGCAGCTCGTTTGCCAGTAAGCGTAGCTCGTACACTCGTTTCGAGTCTGAGTCATCCCGAACACTTCCTATTAATATCAATTTAGTACCCTTAGTAGTTGTTGTCTTTTTAGCCATAAACTCTGCAAATGATTCTAGAATGAGATGATGATTTTTCTCGGGCCGGAATTGGGCGATGTAGAGTAGCGATTTTTCACGCTTCTTCTCGCTTGCTGTCGAGATTTCGATGGCCTTTTCAAGCTCTTCAACTGCAACAGGAGGATATACGGTGACAGGTATTGACTTTCCAAGCTCTTGTCTCCACTCTCCCCAAATTGATGTGATATGCTCCAAAGTCCATGTGGAATTCGTCATGACTATATCGATAGAGGCACCAACCCACGAGTAAAACATAGCAAATACTTGCCAATATACTCTTTTACCGGCTCCGAATGCTCCCTTGCCCTTCCCAGCATTGACGCCTTGGTTTCCCGTAGCGGAGTCTGGGTCAAGGGATTGAAGCATGTCAGTTGAAATTGTGGGATAGTGAACATATGCCTATGAAGATAAGTTAGCTTGCTATTATATATGATTTGAACTTCAGTAATAAGTAAGAGAGACTTCGCAATGCTTACTCCCGTGGGGATGTCTGGAAATAATATCTTTGAGAACGCGAGTGAAAATGCATAACCCATTGTATCCACAAATATATCTGGCGTGAGTAATGAAAAGGCGTCCCATGCTAACACTAAAGACCCAAACGACTGCCCAAGAAGGGTGAAGCGTGGCCACGATGATGCTAGAACCCATGAGCGAGTTGTGAGGTATAGGAAGGTTACTGTTGGTGCATGTAGATCGATATTGAAGCGGTCCTATGTGCGAATGGATTTAGTAACTGACCAACATAGGAAAGATGTTGCAGAAGCAGTCGAGCAAGAGACATACCTTAACCCTGGCAAGAATAGCTCCCTTATCAACATCATGATCTCCGGTATAGACTATGCATTTGGAATTCGGCCAGCGCTTCTGTGTAGCTCGTATCGCTGCCCAAAGAACCCTCTCACCACCACCACCTGCATTGCTGCATCAAGTCAGTACTAGTTCATTCCAAAAATACTGTGAGGTTCTTACCAGAAAGGATGGAAGAACCCAACTATACCATCCCAGTCAACATCTACCTTCTCTCTATTCGGCACCTTTCCCGCAGCATAAGAATCTACGGTTTCCCACTCATCACTTTCCCTTCTACCCCCCTTTGCTATGAATTCCCTTTCGTCCGCTTCCACCAGTTCTAGTATTTGTGCCCTTCTACCCGCTGTCTTCTTCCTCAGATAGTAGCCAAATGTGCTTCCGATTTTGAAGAATAGCTTGGGACCAAACGAAATAGCTACTATTGGGATGCTGGCAACAAGCAGGGTAATGAGGATAGTTATCCACATCGATCCAAAGGTCCAAGTACCGCTATTACCCGGTGGTTTATACGATTGGGTCATAATGGTTTGGTGGGAAGTGTTGATGTGAACTGGAAGTTTCTGCCGGCGAGGTGTCCACGCCCTTTGGCGGTTTGGGAAGCGGTGAAGTCTTTGCAGGGGTAGGTTGACCGAGCACAACATATTGACAAGCTTCTTCTCTAGGTATCTTAAGCTCACAGCCTTCTCTTTCAATACATGCCTCGAAATTGCAGAATCTTTTCTGGACTCAGCAATACCGATTGACCAAGAGTCATGGCAACGATTCTTCGTGGAAAGCGAGCAGGACTTGTCTCTCGACCAAGTGCGTCTGCCATCTTTCTTCAGCTCCCATCAAGTTGTCGGTCGTTCCATGTATCACCTCGACCTCAATTTGTCGAACAGGCTATTCCTGTAGCATATTCAATCATAGATGGGCTCCACTCTACTACTGGCCTTCCCTGGGCATACTCGCTTCCTCTATCGGCACTCCTCATTCGAACCACTTTTGTCCTTCCAATGTCGATTTACAGCCGTCTCAATATAAAGAAGCAAGCGTCGTTGTCACCTCTGTTGAATACATGGCAGAATCCACTGAGAAAACAAGTTATGCAAGAAATAAAGGCAAGCGGAAAAGTAACGAACCCAGTACTGGCTAATTCCATGCTGCTGGCGAAAATGCACGAGAAGAGAGTCGAACTATACAGGCGCTGGGATTGCCCAAGATGGAAGGCATACCTGCCCATTCTACAATTACCAGTTTGGCTTACTGCAATTGAGGCTATACGGGAGATGTGTGGACAGAAGAGTGGGTTGTTAGGCATGCTCTTTAGGACTAAGATCGACGGCATTGCTCAGGTTCTACCAGTGGAGGAATCGTTTGCAACAGAAGGCATGCTTTGGTTTCCAGATTTAATGCTATCTGATCCGAAACTGATCTTGCCATTTATTTTGTCTGGCACGATATACCTTAATATTACGAGGGGTTCCAGCAAAACTATCGTTACGCCTTGGCGGAGAAGAATAGACCGTTCCCTGAAGCTGGTAGCTTTGGCAATTGGCCCCTTGACACTTAATGTACCAAGTGGGATGTTGTTATACTGGATAGCCTCTAGCTCATTTGCATACGTACAGGCTGTCATTCTGGAGAAGGTGATGCCCATGAACTCGATGCCTGTAACCACTGTCAAAAACAACAGCGGCGAGATATCGGTGGGTGTATCTGTTGCTTCAAACCCAGTCTGGGAATCTAGTGGGAAGCCAAAGACAAATTCACTTAAGAAGGAATAATAGTCAGTGCTTTAAGTGTCGGGACTGTAGTTTCAAGGTGGAGTGCCATTCAATCGACTATCAATTGATTTGTGTGCGGAACCTGATCGTCTCGTAGGATTGCTTCATAACATTTGAATCTATATCATCTTATAGAAACGTGAAGTTGCAGTGGAGTTGATGAAAAGACCTTCCTGGAATGGGTTTAAATGAGCACTCATGCAGAAGCTCAGGAAGGTATCCGCTATCACCACTCAATAGAAGTCAAGGTTGGCAAAGGTTGGAAAAAGCTGACATACGAAACCTATTGACAAAGGAATTGGCCATATATGTATCTTCAACTACCAATCCATAAAACTCAGTACCTCCTCAATGAATAAAGAATTCCTCATCGGAAGCTACAGTAGATTGCCAAAGTAGCTAAGGCTAGGCACCAATGAGCCAAGTAAATAAAATGGACGTGCACGTGATTTCAGCCGAGCTACAGTGGTTCGCGGTCGCGTTGTTATGCGCTAGGCTCGGTCAGTTGACAAAGCAGCAAGGGGCACGCGCTCTGGCGAAGAACGCGTAAAGTACTTTAGAAACATTTCCTCTCTCTCTCCTCAACATCACACAACCTCATCAACATAATCCCACCCCGCTTCGGTACTCGCTTTTCTTCTGCAGTCATACAGTAGGAAGTGCATTGAGAAAGACAATCAATACACAGACCCGAGAAGTCGTATTCCTTCCACTCCCTTGCCTTTTCCCCTTCTATCATATCGCCATCATGTTCGTGTGGAAACGCGGTGAGTAGAGCCAGCTTTACAATAGTAGATCAGTAGCAGCAGCTGCTAATGTATTTCTAGATGGCCGCAAGGAGCGCGTTCAGTTTGACAAAATCACTGCTCGTGTTTCCAGACTGTGTTATGGTCTTGATGCCGAACACGTCGACGCCGCAGCCATTACTCAGAAAGTCATATCTGGTGTCTACCAAGGCGTCACAACAATAGAGCTTGACAATCTGGTAAGCACTTTCTCCAATTGCGTCTACACAAGAACCAATCAATGCTGACTGCTTCGTTAGGCCGCAGAGACTGCTGCATACATGACAGTTACCCACCCAGACTATGCCATCCTTGCTGCACGAATTGCAGTCTCCAACCTACACAAGCAGACTAAGAAGCAATTCTCCACGGTTATCTCAGACCTCTATCACTATGTCAACCCCAAAAATGGCAAACTCTCCCCCATGATCGCCCAAAAAACATACGAAACCATTATGAAGCATGAAGCTGAGTTGAATTCTGCTATCGTATACGATCGGGACTTCAACTATCAATACTTTGGTTTCAAGACCCTCGAGCGATCCTACCTCCTTCGCCTTGATGGTAAGATTGTTGAGCGTCCTCAACATATGATCATGAGAGTAGCAGTTGGAATCCATGGTGAGGATATTGAGGCTGCTATTGAGACATACAACCTTATGTCTAACAAATGCTTCACACACGCATCTCCCACCCTTTTCTCTGCGGGTACCCCACAAGCCCAGCTCTCATCATGCTTCCTCATCGACATGAAGGAGGACAGCATTGATGGTATCTACGACACATTGAAGACTTGTGCCATGATCTCCAAGAATGCCGGAGGTATTGGATTGAACGTCCATCGAATCCGTGCAACAGGAGCCTATATTGCAGGCACAAACGGTAATTCAAATGGTATTGTTCCCATGCTTAGAGTCTTCAACAACACTGCCAGATATGTTGATCAGGGTGGTAACAAGAGACCTGGTGCTTTTGCTATCTACCTTGAGCCATGGCATGCGGATGTTTTCGAGTTCCTTGATCTCCGAAAGAATCACGGAAAAGAAGAAGTTCGAGCTCGTGATCTTTTCTATGCTCTTTGGATCCCCGATTTGTTCATGAAGCGTGTTGAAAAGAACGGAGAATGGACTCTCATGTGCCCCAACGAATGTCCCGGATTGGCAGATGTTTATGGTGATGAGTTCGAGGCTTTGTACGAGAAATACGAAGCTGAGGGTAAGGGTCGCAAGACCATCAAGGCACAGAAGCTTTGGTACTCAATCCTCGAGGCTCAAACTGAGACAGGCAATCCGTTCATGTTGTACAAGGATGCATGCAACAGAAAGAGCAACCAGAAGAACCTTGGAACGATCCGAAGTTCGAACTTGTGCACAGAGATCGTCGAGTACTGTGCTCCTGATGAGGTAGCTGTGTGCAACTTGGCTTCTCTTGCTCTCCCAACATACGTCGATGCAGTCAATGGAACATATGATTTCAAGAAGCTTCACGATGTCGTTCAGGTTGTGGTCAGAAATTTGAACAAGATCATCGATGTCAATTACTACCCCGTACCAGAGGCACGCAAGAGCAACTTCCGTCATCGACCCATCGCCGTTGGTGTCCAAGGTCTGGCTGATGCCTTCCTTGCTCTTCGATTACCTTTCGATTCGCCAGAGGCAAAGCACCTGAACAAGCAAATTTTCGAGACCATCTACCACGGTGCTCTCACTTCCTCAGTTGAGCTTGCCAAGCTACATGGCACTTACGAAACATATGAGGGTTCCCCAGTTTCTAAGGGAGAGCTTCAGTATGACATGTGGGGTGTAACTCCTACCGACCTTTGGGACTGGGATGGATTGAAGCAGCAAATCAAGCAGCACGGTGTTCGCAACTCTCTTCTTGTTGCTCCTATGCCAACTGCTAGCACAAGTCAGATTCTCGGCTTCAACGAGTGCTTTGAACCATACACCTCCAACATCTACTCTCGTCGTGTCCTTGCTGGAGAGTTCCAGGTTGTCAACCCGTGGCTCCTTAAGGATCTGGTTGATATGGGTCTTTGGTCTGACAACATGAAGAACCGTATCATTGCCGATGGTGGTTCCATTCAGAACATTCCCAACATCCCAGCCGACATCAAGGCTTTGTACAAGACTGTCTGGGAAATCTCTCAGCGCACAATCGTTCAGATGGCTGCCGACCGTGGTGCTTTCATTGATCAATCCCAATCGATGAATATCCACATGAAAGATCCAACAATGGGCAAGATCACTAGTATGCACTTCGCTGGATGGAAACTTGGTCTCAAGACCGGCATGTACTATCTCCGAACAATGGCTGCGTCAGCTCCTATTCAATTCACCGTTGATCAAGAGGCTCTCCTGGTTGCCGATACCAACATTGCTCGTGAGCGCATCACCAAGAAGCGTCCATCAACCGGCTTCATCGGTCCAGCAACCCCGACCAACGCAGCACCTCGTCCAATGTACGTGAAGCAACTCTCTGATACCAACACAAACACAGCACCAAACGGTATCCCAACACCCACCGCAACGCCTCCTCCAGGAAGCGAGACCAGAAAATTCTCCCCCAATACTCTGCTTGCAACTGCTACAACCAAGTCTTTCAAGGCTGATGTTCCCGAAGGTGATAGCCCTAAATCTCTGCCTACGGAGCCTGCTGTTGCGCCTCCCACAGAGGAGGAACTTCCTGAACCTGCTGTGAAGCAAGTCCAGCAGGATGAGGACAAGGCTACGAAGAGTGAGGAGCGTGAAAATGATATCTATGCCGACGCCGTTCTAGCTTGTAAGTTTTGCCTTTCTGATCAACCTCCAACAGCTACTAACGTCCCACCAGGTAGCATTGAGAACAAGGAAGAGTGCATGATGTGCAGCGGTTAGATGACTTGATATACTACTGTACGAGATTGATGAAGGATAGATACATGGATGCATGCTCACGCTTTTTCCTTTTTGACAACCCAAGTCTCACTAATGAGATTATTGCACGTTTTTGCTTTTGCTTTTTACTCCGGCGTTAAGAACAATTATGGAGGCTTGGTTTATTAATATGCCTGAGTTCTTTTTGCATTTATGACATGGAATGGGGGAGACTGGGCAAGAATTTGTAAGGATGGAATACTTTTAGTGTTGATAAGTACATCCTGATTGCAGGACAGCATAAAACTTTATATCGTACTCTCTTCTTTGCATGCCCGCGTGAAGTTAGCCAATGTAATGAAAGTGACCCGTTTACTACAGATGTAGTCCAGGAGACTTGCACGGCTGCATATGCTGCACGGCTGCCAATGACAATATAACCCAGCCGTTTTTATATTGGGCGTGACTTGCGTGAACTCGACTGGGTGCTTCGCTTCCCTCTCGACCCCCTCATTTTACCCCCTCAGTTGATATGACCACGATCTCAGCGGATTTTTATATAGGGATGGAAACATTCTCCACGCAGCGATGAAGCTTTTCCTTTTTCTTGTTTCAATCACGTCCTTAAGATAGTGAGTATCTATCTCGTGCCTTTCCCTCAGCCTACCTAGCCGTTGCTTTTGCACGTCCCGATTAACCAAAATGTATTTATTATAGAACTTGGGAGCTCATCATTCACCACACGATACACCGGTCTTCGAATATCATTATCTATAATCTTTCCTTAAATCCGAATCACAGCATCATTTCACTTGGACCAACGATGGCCGCCCTATTTGGCTTCTCTGTAGGAGACTTCATTGCTGTTGGAAAGATCATCAAAGGGATTGTGACAGAGCTGCGGGAGGTAAGATAAGTTGCAGGCGCCCGTACATAATGCTATGGTTGAAAGTTTACATATTAGAATGGTGAGGCTGCACCTGAATATCAGCATCTCCTTATCGAGCTCGAGGCTCTAGACCGCGCTCTAAAACAAATCGAATCTCTGCAACCAGGAAGGCACGAACTTCTTCAACTCACAGCGATACGAGCTACCGCATTAGCATGCCAACAACCGCTCCAACAGTTCCTCGACAAGATTTCTAAATTTGACCCAAGACTGGGTGCTGCGAATGCGTCAGACCAACGATTCCGAGGGTTTCATAGGCGGATACAGTGGAGGTTAGCATATAAGGACGACGTGAAGGAGCTACGGATGAAACTCAGGAGCCATGTAGCAACAATCACCCTCCTCCTCATGACGCAAACTGTGTCGTCCATTACAAGAGCAGACCATGATAGAGCAGATCTTGCGTGCGAGCTGAAAGACAAGATTTTGGCCCATCGGAGATTACTGGAAGAGGTCCAGTGCGGAGTCGACTCGACATCATCTCAACAGGTGGAGATGAAGATGCGTCTTGAGGGGGTGAAATCTGGAATTGACTCGTCCTTAGCGCAACAAATGGAGATGAAAGTTGAACTCGAAAATCACGCAGACAAAATCGTTTCTTTGGACCGGAAAGCAGATCAAGCTATCGACCAAATCCAAACTCAAAGATCTCTTCTCCAAGAATTGGACATGAAGGTTTCAACAAACAGCGAAGGCATAAATTCCTGTCTAGCGACGGCTACACAAACCCTGTCCAAAATCCTGGCGGGTCTATTAACACTGAGAGACATTGCAACCAAGCTCTGTGATTTGATCGTATCGATTGGCAAATTTAGGGCCGAGATGCGAGAATCAGTTGGATTGTTGTTGCATCAATTCAGTGACATTTATCAATCATTGCGACGTCTCGAAACATATATTCCAAAGAAAATCGATTTTCCGATTGTGAAGTTTACCGATGCATTAGGAAAGACCCATTTATTGCCATACCAGACCTGCATAAAATGGGAGGCCTTTCGGTTGATGCTCAGCGCATTGTTCGTTGATCATCCAGCAAGGTTTAGAGTGGACAAGGGCCAGTTTCTCATTGCGCATGCAGTGGGAGGAAGACTTCTCCGCGAAAGTTCATGGCGGCACGCAATCCAGGAAGGTGATCATTTGCAAATGTCGATGACTTTAGATGATTTGTTTGCACAGGATGATGTTTGCCCCTTTCCTAGCTGCAAAGCTTCACTACAGAACACTGAGATGAGTAATGGCGGCAAGACTTGTCCGGCCTGCAATCGATGGATACGTTTAGTGAAGCTTGAATCACCTTCTATAATAGGGCCAACAACATCTTCTAAGCCCATACTAGGGCCGGTACTACGCCCCACGCCACGAAGACTGCCAGGTAATGAGTTTTCCGGCGGAGAACGATCTAGCAGCTCCAGAACACCAGCCAGCTTACTAGTGGAAGATGTTGAAGCAACAGAGGATGGTGAAATGGAAGATATCGAGCTTTATCGCAACATAAACGTGATTTTTGGTGCGAGGGCCCGCCGTATGGTTAGTACGTTTTAATTGTGCCATCTGTTGTGACCTTTTATTATTGTTTACGCATGATCGCTCATCTAGGAACACAGGTCTTCCGACTTGTGGCTAGTATGATGGAGATAGAATTGCAGTTCAATATGAATTGTCTCCTACTCTTTCATAGAAAAAGTGTACTGCGCGAGTTGCATTCCGGGAGTGTGATTAAGGTTCGAGAAGTATTATTTGCCATTCATAGAGATCGGGGGAACTCGAAAATGTTGCTGTTGTTCATGGCTCGTCTAAACCCATTTATTGATGCAATGGATCAATTTGATGAGGCGGTTGAATTATTTATGAACGCGAGGACTGTGACTGGGTTAGTGTGGGGTGCTATGAAGAAGCTCATTTTGCAGGTAATAAAATCTCTTCATTTGCTCTAAACTCTGCCTCATATTGTGATACTGAGTGTGTTCGCGCACACTAGTTAGTCTGTTGTATCATTACTGCGTTTGCAGAACAACACTGACACGTGGAATTGTTCAGTATGCAAAATCACACTGGGACACCTTTGGAATTGCCCAGTCGGGGGATACCTTTGATACAATACTCAACGCTTACATGCAGCTTGGAGAGCACATGCCAAAACTCCGGAAGCACAGGTTTCAGTTCCAAACTCAACCTCAAATGACGAACATTCTTGTCCTCATTTACGGCAATATCCTAAAATATCACAGAAATGTGCTGTTCACATATAGAAAGTTTTGTTTCAGCTTGATACTGCTCAATTCATACACTAATACTCTGCAGGTGACGATCGGTACTCACGAAAATGGCTTGTCAAGCCCGAAGAAGCTATAAAAAGTCTGGAAGAAATACTTATCAGTCTCGATAGGCACAAAGACTTGCTTGTTCGGGGACTAGAAGTTTGATACATTCAAGAAGCTAGCTAATGATAGGACTCAGTCGCCCTTTCCCAGATTCATAGTTATCTACTTAAGACGACGGACTCTCTCCGAGTCCAGAGAATCAGACACTTTTTCCATATAGATTCCACTATTCGTGAGGTCTGATAGCTAACAATATGAGGAAAACTCGGGCTATACTTAATGAAGACGAGAAGAAAGAGATTACGATGTCTTGTTATTTAGAAAACCGTTTGCAGCAGCAAAATTATCGAGCAACAGGCATCCTAAATCTGTTTGTCAGCCACTTGGTTAGGGAATGACGAGTATATTTTGAAAGGGAGAGCATTGGAAGGTGAAAACGAAAGGTTGACGTTTCAAGTAATCAAGCAAGGCCCGTAAAGACTACCTCCTCAAACCTATACAGTATGCTACGATGTTACAATGAGAATATAACGGAAATGTAAAATTGTGAGACCAAAAGTGAAGAAGTTGAAAACATCCTATTATGTTTAGGTAGCATGATAGACCTTGTCTTCCTTCGTCCACCGCGAGCTACGTCAAATACCAGCCCAATCGGTGCCTCAGGCTACTTACCATATTAATTCCCTCTGCATCTTCCAAAATCACCTCTCAAGATAATCAATTCTTTTGTTTACTTCCAAACACAAGCTTCTATCACACATAGCCCTCATATACCTGTTTTCGCTCACCCACTTTAATCGAAATACATCTGCTTGTCCGACTGTACCGTATATACGCCACACACACGCTATCTCGCAAAGCCACAATCTGTTTCCACAGCATGACAAAAGCACTGTAGGGTGGAGGAGGATGAGGCAAAAAAATGAGCGAGCCATATCATCACTACCCCCCTCCCGCCCTCTCGCATATAAAAAGGTGGGGTGGTTCAGGTGAACAAGGATTCTCTCTCTCCTCCTCCTCCTCCTCCTCCTCAAAAGTTCTAGATGCATCTTGGTTCTGGTTCTGTTTCTTGTTCCGCTTCATTTGCTGCTACTGCGTGCTTTCGTATACTAACAACTAGTAGAGCAGTTACCATACCCTCCTAGCCTGAGTAGGTAGCCTGAGTGGCTTCCTTCCTTATAGCACGGTACAGTAATACAGTGAGTGGTCTTTGGGTAATACAGGAGTAATACAGGAGTAATACAGCAATAATGATGAAATGAAATGAACACAAAAGAAGGGAGCGCTCACCAGCCACATCTTCTTTTTTGAGGGGATCGATCTATGGAATCCTTACCCTTACCCTTACTGTATTGTAGGTATGGAGAAGACCTTGCAGCCACACCCGTTGGAGAGAGTCATGTTAATGTGGACGAACTATTCTCTGCATCATCATCTGGAAGGACGAAAAGAGCTGGGTTTTTAGTGGAGTCAAGTCGAGGTGAGTCGAGGTGAGTTAAGTTGGGATAACGGTTTTGAACGGGAATGAGATGGAATGTGTGCTACTTGTTACTGACTTGTAGGAGGATGCGCAGCAGCCTCCTACTTTTGTCTTCTTTTTTTGGTTCGATGCAGAACGCCAGATGATTTGCCCCCGTTACATGAAATAAAGTTGTAGTGTATGTATGTACTGTACTGTACCGTACCTCTACAGTTGCGACAGTATAGTTACATACATACATATACACACACACACACATATATATATATATACCTGCGACTTATTATTTATAGGGATGGTAGGTAAGTGAGTGAATGGAGAGGGGGACCTGAACTGACCTCTCACTCAGCGTTCACTGTAATGCTTATAACCGAGCTACTTACCAAACTGATGACTTATTATGAGATAAACTCATAGGTACAAATTAATGATCTCGTTGTTTCAATTAATGGTATTTATTGTAGATTTGAAATTATTTTGATTATCTAATCGTAAACAACCAAAAAACAAAAAACCGTTGGATCCTTTTCCCCTTTCTTTCTCTTTTTTTTGTTGTGGTGTTAGGCGTTTAGAGTTAAGGTTAAGGTTAAGGTTAAGCTTTTGTTTATAGGGTATTAATAATGGAGCAAAAAGGAGAGGAGATTAAAGGGGGGGTGTTTAAGGGGAAAACGGAAAACGGATAAAGTATAAAGTATAAATTATGGATGGATGAATGAATAACCTTTTAGGTGTTTTAGATATTTTATGTGTGTGTGGTGGGGTATGTATATTCTTATACATGATGTATGTGTGTATGCGTGGTGTGGATGGGTGGTGGTTATCAGCAGGCATTTGTTTATTTTGGGTTGGGGTTGTTTGGTTTCAACTCCCCTCCTTTTTTCTTTCGCTCATCATGGCAATTTCAAAAGTCCCTCCCTCTTTCCCTCCCTTTTCTTTCTTTTCTCGCATTCATTCATCATGGAACCAGGGGCCAGAAGCCGAGCATGAGCACCAGCTGGCAGGTGAAGCAGGGTGAAATTAAAGTGCTGACACCAGGCCTGTGCTGACCCTGCGTTGCTGGTCCTGTCGAGCCTGTGCCTGTTGTTGTCCCTGCGCTTTCTTTTCCCTTTCTTTCATTCCCTGTTCTACGAAAGGTACTTTCTTTTCTTGCTCGCTTATGCTTTACGCTTCGCGCCCTTCACCGTTGATCTAGTCCAGTCCACTCACTCACTCACTCACTCACTCACTCCATTCCATCGCAAAGCAAATTACTGCTTCTACCCACCCGTGAAAACC
>Ga0247734_1001235_pt1 | contig 19730 bp, 16 predicted proteins | sample UWRJL103311B2_FD_180933 | JGI IMG/M metagenome (GOLD analysis project Ga0247734, IMG submission 180933) | Plant litter microbial communities from Arlington Agricultural Research Station in Wisconsin, United States - UWRJ-L103-311B-2 | ecosystem: Environmental > Terrestrial > Plant litter >... | reverse complement strand
CGGTTGTGGCCCGTCCGAAACCGCCCTAGATCGAGGTTTATTTGGTGTAGAATACACGGAAGAAGTCGTGGCCTCGCCATTCCTGTTGATCGCTGTCCCGGGTTCCCGACTTGCGAGAGTCATTCCGAGCTGCAACTGGCCGTCGTGATCAAGGGCTGACTCTAGAGGCTGTTCTCTTGCCTTGCCTTTCCCCTTGTCTAAATTGTGTTCCAAATCTGCATTGTTGCCGGTCTGCATTTGCACTGCTCTTCTAAGATCGTCGATTTCGGGATTTTCGATAGGTAATGGTATATCCATCCAGCTTTCACCACTTGGAGTCGCCCGGTCGCTACCAATTTGGCTGATCAAGCTCCTGCCACCACTACGTCCGAAAGAATTTGGCAGAAGCGTAGCCGAGGACGAGCTTCCATCATGCTCCGTATCGTGTGGCATATGAGCCGGTAGCCTCTTCATAGCGTTTACCCAATAACTCAACTCGTCGCCTTTGTTCTCTCGCTCGATAATTCTCAAAACTTCTTCGGGATTGCTTTCAGCACGTCGCCATATGGTCATGAACTCTTCGGTCATCCCTGGCTCTTCAGCAAGCTGTCTCTGAATCTCGGCAGCAGGGGTCAATGCATCTCGAACTGGGGCTGGTCGATTTGGTGCTTGTGCCACATCATGTAGAAACTCTTGATTGTCCATCGGTAAGTTCCGAGGACGATTCGCTCGTCTAGGTATTGCCAGTGGTCGTGGAACGGGATTAATGTTAACATCTTGAGGAACAAAATCATCTCGCTCGTCTCTCGGTCTGTCTGCCGCCGCAAACTCGGCGTTGAATCCTGCACCCATATTGATATTCGGCTGCTGTTGCACAACCCATTCCCGGATCAGAAATATAAGTATGAAGCAAACAACCACAAGTATAGTAATTATATACCCTTCAGCAATACTTATGACGAGTTCGTTAACATAGGTATATCGAGTGAGATTCTTTAAGAAGGATATCTCACTTAGCAGTGATAGACTGCGGGCCGCCGGGGAAACTCTCATCATAAATCGGTCAATGGTTTCATTGGTAGTTTGTGATCGCATTGACGGTGTCGCACTATGCATACCTAATCCATAGTAGATCATTTTGAAGAAGCCAGCGGCCAATGGATCAACAGCACTGATATTCAGGGCGTGAGAGACCGGCTCCAGAAATTTCAAAAAGCCATCCATGGCTACTCCTAAACTTGCTGGCGTTGTTTGGGCAGCAAGCCACGGCATTGCCGGCGATGTTCCGTTCGCTGCCAGGCTTGCTTGCAGGTGTCGGCCCATTTCATCTATGACCGTCGAGTTTCCAGCGGTGCCTATCTTCTCCAGATGTTGTGTTGGCCATCCCCCATCACTAAACCAAAACAATAGTCTCCAAACTTGTCTAATGGCGAATGGGAGGCACCCTAGCCACACTGCAACCACCAAACAGAATCGTAACCAGGTCGCCAAGTTTCGTGCAGTATGCAGGAGAAAGTGACGTACAAAGACTCTCGTTGGTAGAGTATGTGGCATATTCGGAGAGTATAGCTTTGTGAAGCGAAAGGGAGTTTTGCACAGCTCGCAGTGTTTCTTCTGGGAATGTGACAGCCATTCCATCAAACAGTCCTGGTGAACGTGCTTAATACTTCCAGAGCACTTGCAGGGATGGAAAAGAGGCTCTTTGGAAGTTGCATCTCCTCTGCATATCCGGCACTGGTCTGCTGCTCCATCTTCGCCGCCAGGAGTATTGGTTGCAAATACTGGATCGTTCATTAAGTCGGGCATAGGAGCAGCGGCGCCGCTGACACCCGGATCGTGTTGCTCGGCCATAGTTTTATGGGCGTTCGTGGCAGCTAAGGGGCTGTAGAAAAGAAGGACTTGACGACGAGGTGAGAAATTGAAGGCAAAGCCTCACTTCCTCTAGAGATGCTCAACCATCTAGTAGTAAACCGCTTTCACCTGTAGCCCCAACGTGCCGTTCCTAGGTGGCAAAGGAATGTGTGATATCTGAACCAGGGCAGGTGTCAGAATTGGAATGACTCCGCGGTATGAAGGTCTGCTGTCTTTTGTCTTTTCAAAGGAATGAGGTGGTGGTGGTGGTGGTGGTGGTGTTCACAAAGTTACAAACTTGTCGAAGTGGTGTACCGCCAGATAGGCGTTTGTAATAAGTACCCTAGCTAAGCCAGGAGGAGAGTGGATTATTCTTTATCCACCACCACGCCTGCACGCTCCACACATAGGTCACGTGGGGTTTGAGATGGGATGGTGTCAGCATTTGGTGTTGGCATTTATTTGGTGTTATAGGATCTGGCGAATAATCATGGCGATCACGTATATAGAGCCACCTCCCAGAGACACCAAAGAGGAAGAAGCTTTTATTACCTAAGTGTCTCTACTGTATTAAGCGTTGGCTACCTACAGAAAGTCTGTACAGTACTGTAGTGTTGGGAGGGGAACAAATGGTTCCACAATGTTCTAGTTGTCGGTGTTGCAGGCGTATTGCTATGTATACTGTATAGTACAGTACAGCATATTAAATAAATGACTTGAAGCTAGATATGATAAGTAGCACAGGTCGAGACAACCGCTTGCTTCCTCCTCCTCCTCCTCCTCCCGTCACCCCCTGGAGGCTCAAACACAGACAGACAACATTGTGAAACATGTACTCCGGGACAGGACCGCAACACCACACCAGATCAAGACGGGGTGAGTGTTATTCGGGGCACCTAATGTCCCATCCTTGTTGTTCTGTTCTGTCCTGTTCTATTCCAATTCTGAATCCTCGCTATCTGGTCTTTTCATTCTCCCCTACGCCGTCCTTTGTTCTACATACCATACTGTACACTACAGCTAATAAATAAGAAAAGCTGGATCAGCCACGCCACCTATCAAAAGTACTTTTTGCTTATGACGTTTTACCACATATTAGTTCATCCCGCCTTACACTAGTTTGAAAACCGGTCTTGTTGCCAAGGCCAGATAGCTTGTGATAATCATCCCAAGCTTCCCCAACCCGACAAAATCATTCAATCCATCCATCGCTAATCCTCTTGAGCGACATTTTGCAAACGACATCTACTAATCTAATCTTGTGTGTCTGTACTCCAGTTAGTAACAGGAGATAATCCGGATAATTCCTGCTGGTTCTAGCCTAGACAGACACCTCCTCCGCCGCAGAACATCATTTGAGCTAGCTCGGTCACCAATCTCCAGCAAACATCAACCACCGATCTAACTCCTTCCTGGCCACACGTCAATCTACATATATGCTGTAGCGGGATGGCGGCAGACACGAATGGAAGCGCTGGTAAGCCAGGCGCGAAGGGTATGAATGGGCATGCCAAAAATGGCAGAGCTGTGGCTCCCACATCCAAGACAACAGCAATGCCAGTTAAGGCGAGAAAGAGGAGCAACGGTTTCGGCCGCGGTCTTTTCAGCTTTGTATCCAGGTGAGTGAACAACTGTCTTGCGTCTCCCTCCTATCTCTAACACATTGGCAGAATAATTACGTGGTATTCGATCATAACAATATTCTTCCGATGTCCAGCATCAGTAGACGTCTTAACAGATGCATCACCGAAAATTTGCAAACCATACCTTCAACTCACATCAGCGCTCACACCCCATCTGGAGCCATATTACGAAAAATATGCTGCCCCATATGTGGATGTTGCACGACCATACTACGACACTCTTGACAAGAAGATCCTTGCACCTGCAACAGCCTTCGGAATCAAATACGGGGGCCCTCGAGTAGCTCAAGCCCAAATATTCGGGCAGGCTCAGTGGGACAAGAATTTGCAGCCCATTGTAGCTCAATACCAGGCTCTGGCTAAGGACAAGTACGACCAAACCTTAGCACCACATGTGGACCAGGCGACAAAGGTAGTTGCACCATATTTGGACATCGCGAAGACGAATGCGCTTCAAACATACTACGGGCATATATTGCCTACATACCAGACTGTCCAGCCGTATGCTATACAGGGATATGGGTTCGCAAGTAACTTTGTTGTTACCACTGCTGTTCCATATTCACAATGGGCTTGGACCACTGGCGGGATCTTCCTTGAGCGTACCGTTTTCCCGAAAGTGCGAATTTTGTACGGGGAGAATGTGGAGCCCCAGCTTGTCAGAATTGGGGAGCGCCTAGGAAGATATAGAGACGGCAAGAAACTGAAAGCAGCCGTTGAGAGCGTCGATAGGTATGTATCTTCTTAGGAGTTGTTTTATATTACTAACATCTCACAGTTCTTCTTCATCGTCTTCCGCCTCGTCGTCGTACTCTTCGATATCATCCTCTATTGCTTCCGCTTACCAGGAACCTATACTAAGTACCGAAAGTCCTATACTCGAGACACCATCAGAGACTGTCGAACCCGAGGAGCCAGCAGAACCTACACCGTTAACGTCTGAGGAAATCCGAGCAAACGCTCAGAAAATTGTTGCTGAAGATCTCAGAACATGGCAAGAGAAATTTTTGAAAGCTGCAGATATAGGTTCAGACGAGCTTGAAGCCCGTATTACCGAGATTACAGATAGAATGACACAAAGCCAAGCACAGAAACTTGGGAAAGCACTGAATATCCAGCTGGAAGAAACTGTCAAGTCTAGTCTTGCCACGCTCAAGAGCAATATAATTTCGATTGTTCAGGCCTCCACGGACGACAAGTCTGAGGAGGAGTCCCTCAACAATGCCATTCGCCAAGCTGGTATCACGATCAAAGAAAAAGCACAAGCTATCCGATCGTGGAGGTTAGCGTTCAACAATGAACTTAACATGCTCGTTGGCAAGGCAGGCGACGAAACTTTCCAGATCATCGACCACATCCGAGATCTAGGTCTCCAAGAAGTAGGAATGAGATGGGCTTGGATCGATGGTGTAACGCACAGGGACTGGGCAAAATATCACGAGTTGAAGGATAAATTTGATGAATGGAGGGTAGACGTAGAGCAAGTTATGAATCAGCACCCAGGCATCGCCAAAGCTCGTGATGCAGCAGAGGAAGTTGAAAGTCTCGCCATGGACACTGCAGGGGGCGCTGCTAAAGAGTTAGCCCGCATCAAGGAGATTGGACGGGCAAAGATCGCGGCTCACGATTCGAGCAATGATTTCAGCAGCAAAATCTTACCTCCTGTAGTAGCCAATGCCGGAGAGAAGGTATTGAACAAAGTGAGCGAGGTTAGCGAGGCCGTAATTGGTACCTCTCAGGGCACCATGGATACCGTGATTTCATCGGCCCAAAGCATTGCTTCATCTCTCTCATCAGAAGTTATTGGAACACCGCAAGGGAGTGTTGAAAGTGTAATTTCAGTAGGAAGTGCAAGTGCGAGTAGCATTGTCGACCAAGCATCTAGCTCTGTGATTGGAACCTCGCAGGGAAGTGTCGAAAGTATCGTCTCTGTTATATCATCTTCAGCTTCGAGTCTTTCCGATGTCGCCGGCTCCTCACTTTCCTCTGCAAGCAGCAAAATTGGCTCCGCCTCATCATCTGTATCAAGTTCAGTGTCAGAAAGTGTCTCGATTGCCTCTAGCTCGGTCAGCTCAGTAGCCTCTTCTGTCTCTAGCACAGCTTCGAAAAGTGTTTGGGGTGGCGCTGAGGCCCAGTTTGTCGAAGCTAGGCAGATTGTATTCGAGGATATTGTAGAAGATTCAGAAGACGACACTTTCAGCGAGAGGATCCAGAGCATGGCTAGTCTTGCAGGCGACAAATTCGCAGATATCACCAATGCGGTCAGCGAAGCACTCCTAGAGCCTACAAAGACTGATGGAAACGTCGCGACTGTCACAGCTCTCGCATCTGAGAAATACTCCAGTGCACTCTCTGCTGCCAGTGTGGCACTCTATGGTACAGAACAGGGAGCAGTGGAGAGTCTTTCGAGCGTTGCCTCGGATCGATATGCTGATGCCATCGCCGCAGCGAGTTCCGTAATATACGGTACTCCAACGCCAGCAGCTCAATCACTAGCTTCCGCCGCTAGCTCTGCATTGTATGGTACTCCAACACCCGCAGCCCAGTCTATAGCTGCCCATGTTCAGGCGCTCGCATCATCAAAACTTTCAGAAGGCCTGCGTGCCGCAAGTTCTCAGTATGAAGATGCCAAAAGCTATCTCGGCGCTCTCCAAACTCGAGATGCTGCAAAGCAAAAGTTATTTTCCCAGATGCAGAACCAATATTTTGCTGGAATAGGAATGGCCCATGCAAGATACTCGGATTTCTTAGGGGCAGCTTCCTCAGCTATCGCAGCGACGCAAACACCCACACCAGCATATCAAGCAGCCTTAAGCTCCGCCTCAGCATCCTACGCAAGTGTTGTATCTGTTGCATCGAACCATATGGCCGAGGTGCTCGCCTCCATATCTAGTCTCGGCGATGCTGCAACTCCGACCACGAAGCTAACGGAAATAGCTAAGTCGCGGTATAGTGCTGCTATTAGTGATGCCTCAGTCGCTTATGCAAGTATTGTATCAGCGGCATCGGAAACTGCCATCTCTGGAGCTTCAGGTGTTTCCTCCGCAGTCATCGGTAGCGAAACTCCTTTGACGGAGTCTATTGCATCAGCTGCAAGCGAAAATTGGGAAGCACTTATTACCAGAGCTAGTACTCAAATTTATGGACAACCCACTCCTTACTTTATGACCCGACGACTCTTGTCAGAGGCTAAGGAATACGCGGATTCTGCAACAGATGTAGTTGCCTCTCAATATACTGCTGTAGCATCCCTCATCAGCGAGCTTGTGGCCGGAAAGGAGCCTGATTTTACAGAAAGTGTATATGCCCGCTTCAGCTCCGCATACTACACTGGAGCTGGTGAAGCGGTCTCCAGCGCGTCATCATACGCAAGCGAAGCATATGCATCAGCTAGCTCTGTCGTCAACTCGGTGTTCACGCCGCCTCCAACTTTAGAAGCGATTCTCGACACGGCCTCCTCGAGGGTGAACGAAGCTGTTGAGGCAGCGTCTATCCAATTCTATGGTACTGAGAAAGGAACTTACGAGCAGGCCACAGAATCTGCGGCAAGTGTGTACAGCTCCGCATCAAGTATCGCATCCGAAAGACTCTACGGAACACAGTAAGTTTTCATCGTAACCTATTCCATACTTCAAGCTTTGCTCTTCAAGTTTCTGGTTACAATTGTGTTCAGAGTATTCCCGAAAACATACGCTAACTAGGTTTAGGACGGGGTATGCTGAAGCTGCTCAAAGCTCTATTGCCGATGCCGCGGCCTCCGCCCAAACGGCCATCAGCGTGGCCATTTATGGTACTCCAACAGCAGCTTATGAGTCTGCTACAAATGTAGCCGCAGATGCTTACTCATCGGCAACCTCAATGATAGCTGAGAATGTTGCTGCAGCAAGCTCGAAAGCTAGCTCTGCAATTTATGGGCCAGAGCAGGGAGCAGTCGAAAGTGCCCAAGCGAGACTCAGTAAGGCTGTTGCTTCGGCGAAAGCCAGGTTGGCCGAGTTTGCCGGCGCTGCGGGAGAGGGAGCGTCCGATACAGTGAGTCGGGCAAGTGCAGGTGTTGATGACTTTGCTAGCTCTGTTAGCTCAGCCATCAGCTCGGCTTCGTCGCACTTGAAAGATGAGCTATGAGACAGGATGAATATCTTCTTTGACAGAAGATAGATGGACAAAGGATTAAACGGAGGATGTATTTGTTCGAAAAATCTGCGAAAGCATCGAGTTGGATGAGGAACATCGAGAAGATAGCTTATGGAGGTATATTGTGAAGACTGCCTTTTAGCGCGGCCGGATTTTGCTCATTTTTTGGACGTTTTGGGGTTAAGGAAACGCTATATCCCCTCTGTATGTATGAATGTTTGTATGTTTTAACGATAAATCAAATGGGCATTTGTTCTTCACATCTTCTCCATGAATCGTTCATAGGTTTCCATGCCAAGACCGTATAATCAAAATCATATTTCCTCTCCAGTCTGCTGCGAGAGCTACCCGCCTCAAAACATATATCGAGATCATATATGCACACACCCTCTACTGATCAACGCTCAATCCACCAAATCTCAACGACAATAATGGACAATCCATGGTAATATAAAGAACTTTGTATTTTTGCTGGTTTTTGTTGCATATCGTATTTAATTTCCGCCCGTCTTATAAGTGTCATCTTATGATTTGAAATCTACCTTGCTCGATCAAAATCAACTTCTATCTGCGTCTTGGTTATATTTTACATTCTCGGATTAGCTGCAGAACATGGTCGGAACATGGTCTATTGGTAGATCTGCCTCCTCTGGTCCAATAGCAAATCAAGTAGCGAAAACAACCTTTCAAACCGACATGTGGTTGCAAGCCACTCGGCTGAAGCCAGCCAGGAGAGATGGCTCACAAAAACGTCATCTCTGTATTGCCAGCATCCTTGCAGTTCCCAGAATTTAAGATGAAATATTGTAACTAACTTCCCATCTCCAAAAAAAAAAAGGGCCCCCCTGTGAGGATTTCGATCGGCAACACAATCGGGTTCCGTGGATCATGAGAGGAAGGGCAAGGGCCACTTCGGTAGATGTAGCCGGCCATACCTGATATGATTGGCGCCGCACATATTAAACTTTATGCAAAACTTGTCGGATAGATGGCTCGTTTATCTGGCACTTTTGCCTTTCTACGTATCAATGCCCTTGTTGTGGGGTCAAGCTTTTTGCGGGGGTTTTATCCGCCATTTAGGCGATTTATGGCCATGTGGTATCCTCTGATATTCCTGGTTTTTGTCTTCTCTGCTTTGGGGGATGAAAGTTTATCCTCCGAGGTAGCATCTGCGGTGTCCTTGATCATGGTTGCTTACGGCGAGGGAATGGTAACTCATGCGTAACTGCGTAACTGCGTGCCTCTTTTCCTCCTTTCACAGTTCAAATATTCATCACATGTCATTACGGCAATGTTGTGCACCAACCAGCGCTTTCAGTCGACTATTTTAGCTATCTGTAAATGATGCTTCGTGGTATAATTATATGCGTCTCATGTTGAGTTGAATCATCAAGCTCACAATAGATGCTGTGTAACAAGCATAATGTTTACTTCACCTTACAAAGGTATGGCTTGCGGCTGCATCGCAGCCGGTATCCGTATATATTAGGCCCACAATGAACTAATAATAGTAGGAATCCAAGAACTGACATTAGTCCTCGCTACATATGCCTGCGGAGAATAGTTCTCCGGGAAAAGAAACCTTAGGTCACTTTCTATTGCCGCGGAACCCTGAACGAGAGAGGCCTACTAGGTTGTGTTACCTGTGCTGCCACTTCATAATATATATAGAGAACCCCAGATAGATCAATTCTTCATCAGTTGCTTTATTTCGTCTGAACTTCATTACATTGATTTTCAATTTTCTAATCCACATTCATATTCATATTCACTATGCGTACCGCAGTCGCAGCCATCCTCATTGCAGGGCAGGTTTTTGCTTCCCCGGCAGCAATCCTTGAAGAACGTCAAAGCTGTCCAGATATTCACATCTTTGGTGCTCGGGAGACCACTGCTGCACCTGGTTATGGTACCGCGTCCGTGATTGTCAATTTGATCCTCAACGCTTACCCGGGATCAACCGCCGAAGCCATTGGTTACCCAGCTTGTGGTGGACAATCATCCTGTGGAGGTGTTGCATATGGAGACTCAGCTAAGACGGGAACTGCAAATGCGGCTTCTGCCATAAACTCCTACAACTCAAGATGTCCCAACTCTAAGCTTGTATTGGTTGGCTACTCACAGGTCGGTACCCTCACTTCCACGGGAAGAGGAGAGAGTGAAGATGTCTATAAGAAAGTTAACTAACGAAGTGGGTTTCTAGGGAGGCCAAATATTCGACAACGCGTACTGTGGAGGCGGAGACTCCAACTCGGGAATCTCGGATCAAAATGTGCCCATTCAATCTTCAGCAATAAATAAGATTGCGGCAGTTATTCTTCAAGGAGACCCACGATACGTAAACGGACTTTCATACAACGTTGGGACGTGCAGAGCACAAGGCGTAACACATCCCCCCTTCTCTAGCATTTCTACATTACTAACACGCCATACAGTTCGCGCCTCGCCCGTCTGGATTCCAATGCAAATCCCCAGGAGCAAACATCCAATCTTACTGTGACTCCACCGATCCATACTGCTGCAATGGCAACGATGCCAATTCGCACCAGCAATATGGCTCCAAGTATGGCCAGCAGGCGTTGTCGTTCGTCAAGAGCAAGTTGTCTGCCTCCGGAGGCGATACGCCAGTCACCACACAGCCATCCTCGGGAACCCCTACCTCATCACCCGGCACCGGTGGAACGTTGCCAAAATATGCGCAATGCGGAGGCACTGGATGGGCCGGAAGTGGCACTTGTGAAGCCGGTACTACTTGCACCTACTCGAACGAGTACTACTCTCAGTGCTTGTAAATGCTTCCTCCCCAAGCCTCGAGTTGGGATTTAAGAAAGTTGGGGGATGGTGGTACTTTTCTTGTAAATATTCTTTTCGACTTTGTACATGGCGGCATTTCGTGTGAATACTAAACCCACTTATTTCAACATCGTGTTTCTCTTTATACTACGCGGCCCCACCTCCCTCCCTTCTTCACAGTCTCTTCATTTGACATGTCCTCTGTACTCGTAGTCTGCTGAAGATGCCATCAGTCCAACAGTCTTCGCTAGTGGCGAGACGCACATCACTTCTTCTCTTTCACTAGATTCACAAGATTTAAAAAAAACCTATATCCTTGTAGAAATTCAAGTAGAGGACATACTTAATACATATCTCATAGCTTGAATGTTCGGTCGCGGGGTATGTAAATTTCTTGATTGGGCAATTTAACCGAGCCCCTTATGAACGCTTCGGCCTAGAGGCTACTAACTGTACCACACGCACTACTTTTCCAATGAGAGATATTGGGGATCATGATAGTCTTTATTTACTAACAATAGTGTGTCACACTTCGGAATACTTTAAAGAAAGAATTCTTCTGTCGATCGGAGAATAGTTGCGGTAATGTAAGCCAGGGGAAGAGCAATTATTCGGAGATGCAGATGAAGTGTATGGTTGTAGAAAGTGTGCTTAATAATATATTGTCTTCCTTATTTGGGTGAAAACAATCGAAGTTGTTATAGCTACAACTACAACTTTCATGATTCGGCCTGGCTGCAACGGGAAGGAGGCGTGCGAATAATTCTGCGCATATTTACAACCTCATCGCCCCGCATGCCATTGTGAGACTCGCAACGCCATAGGCAATCAACTACTAACACCACGTGGTTGCGCGACATGATGTAGTAAAATGGATGAGTAGTCATGAAGTATCCCTGAAAATAAAAATAAGATACTACTTGATTTCATATCTTTCAACCGCTGTTCCTTTTTGTTTTATACCAAGATTTCAAACCAGTCTGCTTACCTCCATCAAATCGATGAGGCAGCACATAGTAACTCCTTATTCATATTGATACAATTGGCTTCTGACTCGCCAAATGAAGACTTTTGTAGAGCTTAAAATCCACCCCCGAACAAATTGATGGTGCATAAATAGTTATTAAATTGATAACATGTTCCCCAAATAAAACATGTAATCCACTTTCGTCATTTCAGTCCTGCCAATGCAAGAACTGCCCTATTAGTTAACACTTTTGTCGATGATTTCAACTTTCTCTTGATTTTGAAGAGTCTTTGGTCTCATATTTGTACAGCGAATGGGTAACATTATTTCAACAATCTTCTTTTGTCATTAGCAAGTACAGAGTATAGTGAGTACAGGTCGAGTTTATCTTACCTCAAGTCAGAGATACGAAGCATAGTGAAATAAGAATGGGATTCAAATCTGAGTCTCCATGAATGATTTTAAATGGTTTGCCACGAAGTTTTAATCGCAAAAGCATTCCTAAGCCATTGCTGGATCCGGGAGACTAAATTGAATGTCCTTGACCATGAACTCTTTCCAGAAATCATGACAAACTACTCCTCGTTAGCATTGGTTACAATATCTGATCTTGGTCATCAGCGACATGCCTTTGGAATCATAAAAGTCTATGATTAAGCCTTTTATTCCTTTCCCATTTGATCTCTCTTGTAGTCGCGAATGTGCGGCGTTTGCGGACTCAAAAGAAGCAATGGTGGTAACACTTCCCTGTGTACTCCGCCTGGAAAGGCTTCCTTTCGAAATAGATAATGATTTCCCGTTGGCACTCTCAAGCGTTAATGATTTGCATTTTGTTGAAGGCTCCTTAGGTTCTTTGAATAAGCTTGCTTTGTTTTGAGAAATTTAGCATAGCCCTTGAAGCTGAAGCAGGGTAATAAAAATGTTTACTCACTTGGCCATTCTACAAACGCCGCAGTTTTTTGTTCCTTAGATGTAGTCCCACGGAAGTACAGGATTGATCGTGACTTGTAGATAGGTTCTACTAAAATACGGATGGTTCCTAGTCGGCATTGGGGTTCCTTCTCTTTCGATTTTATGACTTCCACGTCAGCTATGAGTGAGACCTCCTTATTCAAAAGCAGTTGTTGAAATTCAAGATAATCTTTTGTTATCATTAGCAAACGATTTTTATTTAAACCAAGTGTCGCTCCTCACCAGTTTGGTTAGCAAATCTGTACTTTGGCTGGGTTCTTATTTGACTTTTGTGTTGCACCTGGCTGTCGATCTTCGTAACTTTTAAGACGTGCGAGCCTAGAAACTGAACCCGGTACTTAGGGACTTTACTGACGTGGCTGTTATCCAAGTGGGGCTTCATCGAAGATTCAATATTTCCTGCTATCACCCGCTCGATAGAGTGACGGACTTCGATATGTTCATCATGACTGATGGTTGTAATGCTAAGTACTTCCCCATCATCAGATCTCGAGTAATATTGAACAGAGCCATGGATTCCTTGGTCTTGGTACTGCCTATATTATCTGTCAGTTCCGAATCAAAAGAGGAAAGAAAAGAAATCACTCCAGGATCCATTCGATACGTACAGTATTACTGGCAAACACCGGGGGAGGCGTAGGGAAGTAGTAGTAGATACGGATGATGCGGAGGGACTTCTTGCGTGTAGAAATGACCCCCGATAACTTTCGGGGCTACCTGGGCTCCCATACCAACCTTCGGATGATGAGGCACCCGGAGGAGACGAATTTGGAGATAAGCAAGTGGGCGATCTAGGTGATGGGATGGGTTGGGGTGATGTCCGCACAATGGCTGGGCCCGCATTAGTTGCAACTTGGACAACAAGATTCTCGCGTCGTTGAACTTCATATTGGACACGCTCCTCGAACGCATCCCAAACGCCTAGTTCCTCTAATAAAGCTCCCCGTGGGTCGGACACCGCCAGGTTCAAATGCTCATCAGAATTGTTTCCGGTAGGAAACCCAACGACATCTCCGATCTGAGTTCTTGTATCTCGAAGACGTTCAAGAAGCTGTTGAAGAATAGAGGCTCCGTCACTAGATTCAGCTTTAGTTGTTGGCTCATGAGATCGTGCGCTTCTCTGCCGAAAGTTTTGAAGCCTTTCGGACAGAACTACTCGGTTATCCTGCTCAAATGCTGTCGAGTCTTGACTCGAGGTAATTGAGGGTGCTGTGACATAATGTTGCCGTTCTTGTATATCATGCTGTCCGCTGCGGCCAAACGGCAGAGCAAGTCTTGCAGGACTAGCCTCGATGGCTCGAATGGGCTGTGGTGGAAGGAGAGCATTTTCGAATTGTCGGAGGGTCGAATAGTCAATCTGATTCGTTTGGTGGCCGGACTGAAGAGGATCCGCAAGTCTTTTCAAATTGTCTATTATCAGAGAGACCAGATCAAGATTTTTGCTAACAACCTCCAAGTTGGATGCTCTAGCAAGGAACTGGTTAGCACGGCAATACATGAGAAGGTTGAAAGAACGCACCTAATATCTAGTAAGATATCCCTGTTCTCCACGGTAACGTTATGAGTAGATGAAGATACATGGTATGTAGCAAGGGCAAGGAACAACATCAACTTTTTTCGAAGACGCGCAACCTCTTTGTTTTCAAATGGCCAGCGAGCTTGTTGGTATAATCTTGAAACCTGCTCGCGAGAGAAGGAAACTTTCTTCAGCCAAGTACTTTGCCTGTCCCGGATTGCTTTACTTTCTGGATTTACGGCTTGGATTAAATTGAAATGTCTCAGGATGAAGACTTCGCACTGCTGCTGAAGCTGCACGTGAAGCTTTACAAGAGAGTCATCTTGTACTATCTGTGCTTTTCGTTCCCAGTCCTCGAGGCACTGTACGACGAGCGAAAACTCCTCGAAGAACTGCTCACACTGCAGCGTGGCATTTAGTGGTCCATCCGACACAGCGTCATAAATTGACCAGAGTATCTTGATTCCTGCAAATATATCTCCCAACGACCAGCCAAAACTCATGTTTGACGGCTTAGAGTTGCGTGGGCGGTCGAGACCATTCAACAACAATAACAAGAGTAGGTATAAGACGTCGAACCGTGCGGGGGGGTGATGGATGGACGATGGGCGATGGGCGGTGGGCGATGCCGCGTGCGACGGGGTGGCTGGGCTGAGGGACCAGGGACCAACGACCGACGACAGATGACAGGGCTGCAGCGTCACAGTGCGGAAAGGTTATCCGAGTATGAGTAACAGTCGAGTAGGGGATTTCCCTGTCTTGATGCAGGAGGCAAGGCACGACAAGAAATAACGTGGGGAATCTGTAAGGAGTACTGATGGATTGATATGTAGGAAGTGTAGGAAGTGTAGGGAGTAGTCGAGTGAATCGGTTCCGGAATCGTGTAGACTTACTTTTGTCTCAACCATATAGACAGACAGTCGTATAATGGGTTCGGTCAAGCGCCCATGAATATTACGCCCATCTGTTGCAGATGTAGGCAGCTATGCATCTACAGCTGTGCCTCTATCGGCCGTTGAGGCACGACGTGTGTGATGGATGGATGGGACATGTGGCGAACGAGAGAAGGTGTTGATTGATATTCATTCGTGTGCTGCGTGCTGTGATGTGATGTGGATTTTTAGGCGGACAGGATAGACCGACACTGCACAGGTTCGGATTCGGATCTCCGAATTGTCACCATCATATAGCGTCAATATCAAATATCGAATAGGGAATAGCGAATATCGAATATCGGATATCGAATAGACATATTATGTACCCGTCCTACCTCGACCAGACCCATCATCTCATCCCATTCCATCCCATCCCAGTCCCAGTCCCAGTCCCAGTCCCAGTCCCAGTCCCAGTCCCCGTTCACGCAATCCACCTCAATCGAGCCCGGTCAATGGCACCCTGACCCGAGTCCAAAGCAAGAGCTTCTTCTCATTAGCATCCCGCCGTTTTGGGACGATGGTACAGTATCGTGCTATTCCGCATGGTTGAGCCGCAAACGTGACCAACAACCCATGCGAGGTGAGAGTGGTCGTTGATGGTGCCAGGGGGGTGTGGAGTGGTCCGAAGCGAATGGATGCAAAACGTGCGTGAATCCCTTTGCACCACTCGCCGTCGCGGACTACGAGGGGTCCGGTGTAGAAGTACTTCTGTCGTACTACCACGTCCCCCCTTTCCTAAGAATAAACGAGGAACTACAGTAATAACAAATATATTACACACCAGGGCGAGATATTGGCTTGCCAAGATCTATGGATTGGGCAATGCTAATTGATTGATTACTCTCCTAGGGTAAATACTTATGATGATGATGATGATGATGAAAAGAAGCTATGGCCTCAGGGGGGTCAACCACCAGCTCTGCAAGCAAATACCAAACACCAAAACGCCAAAGATAATCATTGTCCAGAATTATTATTATTATTATTTTTATTTTTATTATTACAGGCATCGATTCGATCTATCTATCCCATCTATCCATCCATCCATCTATCTAACTATCTGTCCATCTTCTTTCCTCCATCTTTCTCAGAGCTCACCAATAGGCATATAAACACGTGTTTTCTGGGTGGACATCGCTCGAGCTTAGGCTTCAGCTTCGGTAACCGGAATCAACTGATCGTTTTCCCACCCCAAGATTTATCGTGGAGGCAGTGTACGCTTCTGTTTCGGGCAAAAGCCAGGCTGTCAGCCTTGGATTTAGTGTTTTGAGGCATTATCGTTAAATACACCTGCATTGGTCCCAGCGCGATTTACTGTTCTACATATGTATTCGAGTCATCTGAGGATACCTCCTTTCCTTGTCGTTACTTTGTTGTAGCTGGTTCATCTGGCGCATCTGGCTCATCTGCTTTCTTTTGATATTACGGCTGATGATTTAAGAAATGCCATCCGCACCACGTTAGAGAAAAGCTCACTACCTACCTACATTGCCTAGTTCCGTTTTCCGCCAACGCCTGCAATTTGACAATATGGTGCTGGGTTTCAGATTCTTCCTGCAGCCCTACCAGGGCAATGACTTCGGATATATCGACAGCGTAGGTACTTTCTTGTAGCAAGTAAACCATCGGGTTATCCACTCTAACTTTGCCTTCAGGATTCTGAGCGCAGGGTGCATATATTGAACCGGCTAGAAAGTGCCAAGTTCCGCGAGTGGTCGTGGGTGGTAATCGTTGCCGGAGTGGGCTTCTTTACCGATTCCTATGCGATTTTCGCCATCAATATGGTTATGCCCATGCTAGGAATCATCTATTATGGAGACAATGGAGGAGTAATGCCTCATAATTACGAGACTGCCATGAGTATAGTCACTTTGGGAGGCTCAATCGTAGGTCAGATTGGGTTCGGATTTGGCGCTGACATTTGGGTAAGCCATAATTATGATTGCAATTTACGGTCTTGCCGGTCTCCAAAACTATCTCTGGATTCTCACAAGCACCTTCTGAACATGCTGTCTAACAATGCTATAGGGAAGACGGAAAATGTATGGACTGGAGCGTATGTATATTTTGAGCTGAACATATTAGGTTTTGGGCAATGAGCCGATAACCTGAGATAGCACGCAGTACTAACAAGTTGGTTTAGTGGTAATAACCATTGGCGCCACTTTGGGGGTGGTAATGTCCTCAAACGGCGTTGAAGGCTCTATGTCAATCATAGTGTGGCTTCTGGTATGGAGATTTGTTCTGGGTATTGGCATAGGTATAGTGGTCAGATATCCAGACAATTCAGACTGCTAATGAAACGTCAAACAGGAGCCGATTATCCTTTAAGTGCTGTGATATGCTCAGAGTGAGCATATTCTTGAATTATCGAAGGGTTTTACTGACTTATTTGCTAGATTTGCTCCAACCCGGTTACGAGGAAAGATGATGACAGCAGTTTTTATGTGTCAACCATTAGGGCAGCTTGCGGCAACACTTGTAGCATTGATTGCGGTTGTGAGACAACGGAGCGGGCTTCCTCTAGATGCTACCCTTACCACCTGCACAGGGGAGTGTTTGAAAACACTGGATAGCATTTGGCGTTGGATAATCGGTGTTGGAGTCATCCCTGCCGTCATTGCTCTATGGTTTCGACTTACCATCATCGAATCGCCTAGGTACACAGCCGACGTTGGAGGAGATAGCGGGAAAGCGCTATCTGAACTCAACAGATATCTCCCCTCCGAGGATTCTACTATGTCATCGTCATCTTCCGTGCAAATAGTAGGCGAGCCAGAACAAATGACTCAGCGGCATTCGGCAGTCTCAGCAAGTGAAGATGATACAACTTTACGCAATACTTCTGGTGGCAACTCTCAGCTACGGCAGGCCGCTGAAAATCCGGAGAATCCATCATTTGAAGAAGATGCGGAACTTCAAGCGCCGCCAGAGCCATCATGGCAAGATTTCAAAGATTATTTCTGGCATCGTGGAAATCTTCGAACATTGATGGCGACCTCTTTATGCTGGTTTTTTGTTGACTTGTATGTTTTCCCTGCTTGTTTAACATTCAAAACTAATGCTACGTTAGACCATTTTATGGGCTCGGTATGAATAGTCCCAAAATCATAACCACAATTTGGTATGGTTCAACAATCGCCCGGCCTACGTCAATTTACAAGATGCTCGTGCACAATGTATGGCAAAGCCTTGTTATCGTATCATTTGGAGCGATAACCGGATGCGTTATTACTTTCTTTACCATCGACCGAGTCGGGAGAAGAAATATACAAATAATCGGCTTTTTCTGGCTATTTATCCTCTTCGTCATAATTGGTGGCATATTCAATTACCTATACGAAAACGGCGGTTCATCGGCGATCATAGTTCTCTACATACTCTGCCAAATCTTCTTCAACTTTGGTAGATTGCCACTCTGACCAGTATTGGAAACCATTGACTGACTTGTGATCCAGGTCCAAATACAATTACATACATCTTGCCAGCAGAGCTATTTCCCACACGTTATCGTGGGCTGTGCCATGGAATTTCCGCAGCATTTGGAAAGTTAGGCTCGGTGCTTGCCCAATTGTTTCTAGCCTATATCGATTACGGCGAAGGAATTGACTACAACAAAATTCAGAAATGGCTACCCTATTCCCTCCTCATGTACGTCCCTGCCTCATACAAAATAATCCATGCATGCACTAACAATATCCTCCTTAGCTTCTCGTTCTTTATGCTCTGCGGCCTGGTAATAACCGTGCTCTGGCTTCCGAGAATGGAACATAACGCCGATGGGAAAGTTAAAAGCCTAGAGGAATGGCAGGATGGGAGGGAGGCGAACGGATTTTCGAGATCATGGATGGCAAAGATCGTAGCGAAATTGTATCATTCGGTGGCGAACGTGTGGAAGAAGATAGGGGGCGCGGAAGAAGAAGAAGAGCTGGAGATGGAGCATGTAGGAGGAAACTCGGAAGGCGAACGATGCTAGATATTGGTAATATTTAATGTTTAAACTTAGACAATCAAGAATATGCTGTTCTAAGTTCTCTGCAAATGAAGTAAGCGATGACTGATCTGCTTGTTTTCACATGTTATATCGTGATTGTAACTTGGGCTATGAAACTATTGTCAAGACGTTCTAGAAGATCAATATTATCAAGCCGCTCCTATAACGACCCCGTAGCAATGGGGGTCTGTGGGGATCTATACGACTCAAGAGGGAGCTTTGTAAAACCACGCAAGAGAAAAGGATATCAGTTAATATAATATGAATCCAGAGCGCCCCCTCCCCTCCCTTAAAGATCTATCTCTATAATCAATCCTCCGTCCCTAAAAATAATAGGAAACATCCTTTTGTTGACAGGTAATCTTGGCATTCGCTAAGCGAGCTACCCCTTTTTTTTCTACAAAGTCACCTCTCTCTCCCTAAGCGATCAATTACTTCCAATCAAACTTCAACCAGGTATATGCGAGCAACGCCCCATGACGGGCCCAACCCATTGCTCTGTTTATAGCTGACATGTCTCGTTTTCCTCCCAAAGGTAACCGGCTAACTGGGTTGGGAAATGAGGGAGTTATCAAATGGCTTCTTGAAAAGAAGTTTGCTGGGGGGAAAAAAGCCCCCGCCTTCTTGTCCATGGGGATGCAAGAAACTCCTCCCATGCAAAGAAGCCATATCTGTGTTTAAACAACCAGGCGATCGCAGATTGGGGATGAGCTAGAGGGGAAGAAAAGAAACTCTAGGATGAACCCAACTCTTCACGCGTGTAATTGTAGGTCCTGCTTGCGAGTTCTGAAGGTGTCTGAGCGGGTTGCTTCGTGGTTATTGATGATGATGATGGAGAGATATTCTGCTGGCTGATAAGTTAGACTTCAGAGTCTAAAAGTTACCCAGCCTGGGGGGTTTTCTATCTGTTGATGGCAGAGGAGTGACATGCCTGCCATCTCTGGAGACA
>Ga0247734_1001234_pt1 | contig 19733 bp, 15 predicted proteins | sample UWRJL103311B2_FD_180933 | JGI IMG/M metagenome (GOLD analysis project Ga0247734, IMG submission 180933) | Plant litter microbial communities from Arlington Agricultural Research Station in Wisconsin, United States - UWRJ-L103-311B-2 | ecosystem: Environmental > Terrestrial > Plant litter >... | reverse complement strand
TCCCATGCTGATTGCCGAAGCTACCTCGTTCATGCGTGTGGTGTTGATGGCATCACTGGCCCAGTCAAACTTGCCCTTGGTGCAGCTGCCATTGGATGCGCCGGTATAGCTATAGCAGTAGTTCCACATGTAGACCTTGTAGTCATCGGCGAGCTGGAAGTTGGCCGCGGTGAAGTTGACGGCGCCGGTAGCCACGCCGTTTATGGCTGCGTTGGTGAGGGCGCCTGCTCCGAGGTTATTGGCTTCCCGCTTGGATTTCACGCCGTTGGCGAGGTTTTGGAGATCGGAGGAGGAGATGGACAGGTTCTTGGTGCTAATCTCGAACATGTCGAGGTTCTTGCTGGTAATGCCTGAGAGCATGGTAATGAGGATACAGACCAAACTGGCAATCGTCAGGCCGTATGGCACTGCGACGCAGACAAATCTTCCAGCACCCATCTTGGTTGCGGTGTATATTCTTCGAGGGAAGTTCTTGCGGGGTTGTGGTTGTGGTTGTAGTTGTAGTTTAAGTGGTTAGAGATACCAGGAGAGTTGATCCAGTGCAGGTTTGCTTGAGTTGTCAATGATCGATTGATGCGTTGATTTGAGGTGCCAAAAACGAACGACGGTGGACGGATGGGATTGGCAGTGTATTAGTAGGATGATGGAGATGGCAGAGCAGAATGGAATGAAGGAGGAGAGGCAGGGGGGAGGCAGGATTTTGTTGGATGGAGTTTCGTGTTTATGTACGCGAGGCCCACGCCATGCTCCGATCTGCTACGTACGGGATGCTAGTACTGGTATGGTAGTTTGGGAGTATGCTAGTATGCTAGTACAGGATGGGATGGATCACGCAGGACAGGGGGGCGCAGTAAGCAAGAACCCGAAAATCTGCCCCAGAAGTCGCAGCTAGACAGGGGCCGCCGTGCTCGGTCGTGGCTCAGTGGCTGTGTATTGTGTGTTGTGTGTTGTGGTTCTGGTGGTGAATGGTGATGCTGGAAAAAGAGGGAAAAGAGGAGAGAGCTTCGTTCCCGTTGTTGTCGTTGTCGTTGTCGTTGGGTGTGTGCAGGGCAGGGCAGAGCAGGGGCAGTGATTTGCCTGCCGCGTCGTGGGAATGGGAGGGAATATACTTTCGTACTTCTACTGGCTGACTGGCAGATATATGTTGTTGATCCCATCTCGGCAGATCCTGTATGACTCGGATACAGTAAAAATGGGAAAATAGAAATAGAAATAGAAATAGACATAGGCATATAGTATATAGATATAGATATAGATATAGAATGAATAAATTGGAATGTGATTTAAATCCTCAATGAAATAGCTATGTACTATACTGTATATACTGTACATTACCATCATTGATTAAACAGTTGATGGTGATTATATAAAAGATGTATTGTATTGAGCTAGCCCTATCAACCCCGTATTGCTACTATCCCCGGTATCGTATACTTAATTACACAACCACTACCCTCCACTACTAAGTAGCAACTAAACCCTTATTCACTACTTACTAGTGGTAGTACAGTCCTTGGGCACGAACAGAAGCTGTGACAGCAAACTCAACCCCTTTCCCGTCTCCCCTTCTTCCTGAAAGAGCAATGAACGAGCGGACCCCATACCATCTCTTACAGTAGTACAGTATACTGTAGTAGAGTACAGACTGTATGACCATGACCGTCTTGCTTACTTTTCCTTAAAAGCCTCAGGGACTGTCCCATCGTTGCCCCCATTCGTCGTCACCCCTACGTCGTCGCCTTCTTCCTCTTCGTCTATTTATATATCACCCGCTCCACCACATCAACCCTTCCCAACCCCCTCCCCCCTCTCTCCCTCCCCACAATTCAAATAAACTTTCTCCCGACAAATCCCTTTCTGTGGTAATGGGTAATGTTCCGTACCAACCGTATGTACATCCAGAGGACATTGCTGTCGTAAGCTATCGCTATCTTCAGCCTCCCAGGCGGATTCCACGCAACTACTTCTGCACAGTACAACTTGCGGAGGCTGGCTATCATACGCATGGAAATTGCGACGCTGCAGGGCTTGCCCCTTCGATGACAACTGGTGGAGTGCTTTGCGTTTCATAGTTGCTGCCCTAGCGAGCTCGACTTGCTTTTCCCCCAAACTCTAAAGGGCGTTCGGAGAGGTTCGTTCAGCTTGGATCCTGCTTGGCCTCAGGGATGGTTGCTTTGTCATGTCATAGATGGAAAATGTGAAATGGAAAAGGAAAATGTAGGAAGATCCTTCTCTTCCTGTTTGATGATTTCCTATGTTCATTTCTTTTACTTGGAACGATGATGACCCGACTCCTGAAAATCAAAAGCTAGATAATTGTTCTTGATCCTTCCTTGGGGCGGTTTGAGGATCCTGCCATGCAAAGGCTTGGTGTTTGTTCTTGTGCGTGGTCCGGTCTGCTGCATGAGGAGCTCCGTTGTAACTATTGATTAGGCGTTCGCCCTTGGTGGAGGTCGAGGCTGAGCGGCACATATCAGTGAGACCTAATCATCGAGCCTTGGCCATGGGTCCAGACATTGGCCAACGGTTCCATCTATCGTGGTTCATGTTGGAATTTATATCCTGTTGTGTTCAATCTCACCGCTGGGAAACCCTGCTGTGTCACCAACGTCGTGAGTGACTGCTGTTGGTTTGCATTTATCCTTGCGTGGGTTATTACTCCTCGTGGGCACGACAACTGTCATTGCGATCCTGTTGTTATGTCGGTCACAAGCCGGTCTGGCATATGAATCCTCCAGGAGAAGCTGAAATAATGAACAACAATATACATCACGTGAGGATATATTTCTGGTCTTTGCTGTGCAACCACTATTATATACCTAGGCATTGCTCTGAGTTCCTATGTGTTGGGTCTATTTCTATTTCCCATACCGATTTTATTTTATTTAAATTGAAAAATAAAAATAAAAGGTTATGTCGTTATGCACCCTTTTGAACGGGATTGGAGGGTTTTGGAAGTTTAAAACTCTAGACAAGATGTCGAATTCGAGGAATACATTTGGTATTTCCATAAAAGCATGTTATTATATGATGCGCATCACTATAGACGTTATGGCGTGTCTTTGCACCGCAGCTGCATCGTACTACAATATGCAATCTGGAGTGCTAAGAAAGGATCCTTGACCATTACTTTCTATGGTGATCAAAGGCTCCTTCAGGAAGATCTTCCTATCCCAATAGCCATCCAATCATGCATTTTGTCTTCGTTCACAGGAGAGCCGTGAGTTTGTTTCCCTACCGATGGGCGGTAATTTTCAAGAGGTTATTTGCTGGAAACTGTTGCTCTTACCAGACCTCCCCTGTGAAACAGTTCAATATATTTTTTGTAGCTATGCTCTGTCATAGGAATAACTTTTACAACCACATCTGAAGTTGTCACTGCTCTTGCGTTTCTTATGTCTCTGGAGATATTGTATTTCACGTATATTTCTTCCTTCGACTCGACCCGGAAAAACAATCCTGCAATATCGCTACCCATTCGCTAGCCAATAGTTCACCAGCTTTTGTCCTGTGCCATCCTCCACGAGCATCAGTGTTCCCAGCTTCTAATTATGGCAAGCAATAATGCGGCCAAAAACTTTCACCGATTTGAACATGGCACGGTTTCCAACTCCAAGGGGAAAACGGGGACGGGGGTCTACCATATGGAAGGGCTATGTGTTGGACTTACGCATTTCAATGAATCCTGGCGATGAGTCTTCAGCCCCCAGGGCTTGCAACCAACAAGTCGATAGTAGTGTGATAAGTAATAATCCTTGGGAGAAGTTGCTGGCCCTCGAAACGGATTGGGCTTCTTCCAATGCGCGTATCACTGGTCATTTGATGTCTGGCGCTTTTCCAAGTATAAGATAGGACAAGCCGGTATATGTAATACTTTGACAACGCGTGGTTCCTTGAGGCAACCTTAGTGTGGTTTTGTAGCGGCAGATGATATATTCCTGCTTTCAAAAATGATGGATAAGTAGGTAGCTAGTGACCACATTGAAGGGGAATAGTTTGCTGATTATAGACGTACTGCTTGATAAAATGGCTCTCATAAATTCTATGATCTTTCATTTGGATTTCTGGTCTACCATTAGGAACTCATTTTTGAATTATAGAAACTTTTGTGTCTAAACTTTCACCTGCTTAGATGCGAGCGGATTTGCTCTTGGATTTGCTCTTTGCTCTAGAAGCCACTTGAAAGCAAGCTTAGCAGCAAAATGGGGTACGATTTAACATTGTGGCTTCATAGTCCATGCATTTGCTGTAACGGCAGAGATGGATATCCTACAATCCGTCCGATATCGCAACTGGTAAAACATCGAGATGACTTCCAAATAATGTCCAACTGTGACTGAGTGTTCTAACAGATTTTGACTAACAGACCTGTTTGTAACAGACATAAACCTTAGAGAAGGTCATTGAAATAAATGCAAACATATTCGTTGTCCACGTCTTCTGTGCAGTCTAAAAGTGTTGCCAACTCGCTTGCCGAACGAAGCCGTTAGTATGGAGATTTGCGCTGGTGACAAGTTAGCTGGCAGGCTAGCCAGTATCTATATGTCTTCAGAGTCCTATCAAGGCTGCATAAGCTTCTCATCATTACTTAGCACTCAAACGAGCATATAGAAGTGAATATATCACAGCAAACCGAGACGGATTGTTGGTGGAAGGACGTCAAGCGCCAAGAACTCAAGGCCTCGAACACCAACCGCCGATTCTCTCCAAAGCACAGCATCATTCGCAGCCTCAACACCACCGCCGATCACCAAAACCCAACCAAATCCTCCACTTTCAAGGATACGCACGCGATCACGATACCAACTCCCTTAGACTGCTTTATTCCAGTCGTTCAATGCGGACCTAAGCTCTGCTACACGTTTACACTTGCAAATCCACCGACACCGAGCCTCGTCGCTGTGTTGACATTCACAACCCCACCCACACCTTCCATCTGAATCAGGTACAACAGTAGCCAACCTATGCAGAAAGCTTGAGCCTGCTTGATAGTTCTCCGGCATATATTACTTTGACAGCGGTTGTTGCTAAAGCTCTTGCCGTCGCCGTCCATCAAGGTATGTCGTTCCCACGTTTGCCCTATCGCCTTTATTTCTGCTCGGTTTTCTACACGAGATACTGGTGGCCTCAATTATTCTATACTACAATAGCGGAGTCTAGAATCTCTATGCGTGGTACCTGGCTCACGTAATCACGCAAATGCTTGTGTTGTTCTAGACTTGCTGACACTTAATCATAAGTCGATCGAATCCTTCGACTCATCAAGCTGCAGCTTCCACTACCTGACTACTTGTTAACACAACACCACGCCAACCTTGTTAGTCAACCTACACAGCATCATTGCAGACAGCTGCAGGGAAAAAGGGGGCATATATGCACAGAAAACCATAGAGATTAGAAGGAGCCTTCGGACCTAGATCGTATCTCCGGATAGGCTCATATTATCCCCGCTCAACAAAATACGATAAGAAGGACAAGATTCAAACGAGGGTGTATTCCATGGTGTTGCTCTTGCAAAGGACGACAGATTATATCTTTCCAACCTGAATCCTTAATTGTATTCGGGTAGTCAAGATGGGCAACCAAAACTCGAAAGGCAGTGGGGCATCAACCCCAAGAGGTGGTATGTAGCACCTTTTTAATCCTCTATATATTAGTTCTAACGCGACTTAGGTGCGTCGCAGACGTCTTTAGACAAGAGTCCTGACCTCCAGTCATATCCGTCATTCAGCAAAGCAGACACGAAGGAATCCAACAGATCATTCCGGGGGGCGCTGCGGAACAAGATACCGGGCGTAAAAACGGATAGTCCGAGAGGATCATCCGCTGGTCTGACAAGTCCAGATGCAGAAAAGTCAGATGCGGCCTCGGTGAGGTCGGGCAAAAGCGCCAGGTGGGTTCTCTTCAGTTATCTAAAATGTATTTGGTTGTCACATTTACTTACACAGCATTTACAGATCAAACATTGCATCACCCTCACCAGACCTGGAGGACATAACCTCACCCCTGGATGATCCCCAACCGCCCCCATCTCCCGTTCATTCCGCCTCTATGCGCCATACGGGCCATCATGATATCGATTCAGCACAGAGAAGTGGTGAAGTCGACCATGTATCTGATCAGCCTCCATCGGGGACCCATCCAAATTCACACCTGGTCCATGTGGGGCAGTCCATTCTCGTAAAGAGGGACAATATGATCAACCCAATCCAAACAGATGCACTCACTGCCGCTCCTGGAATGGAAGAAGGTGCTGTTGCAACTGCGCAGGAGATGGCTATGGGCAAATTGAAGGAGTCTGATGTAGATGACTATATCAAAAGGCTCTTAGATGCAGGCTATGCCGGCAAAAGCACCAAGGGTGTCTGTCTACGAAATGCTGAAATCAGCTCCATCTGCTCTCGTGTAAGAGAGATATTCCTCGATCAGCCGCCTCTGATCGAATTAGAAGCACCAGTTAAGATTGTCGGAGATATCCATGGCCAGTATTCAGATCTCATCCGTATGTTCGAAATGTGTGGTTTCCCACCGTCCTCTAATTTCTTGTTTCTGGGAGATTACGTTGACCGGGGAAAGCATTCACTCGAAACGATACTTCTGCTCATGTGCTACAAGATCAAGTTCCCAGAGAACTTTTTCCTATTGAGAGGTAACCATGAATGCGCCAATGTTACTCGTGTTTATGGATTCTACGATGAGTGTAAGCGGAGATGCAACGTGAAGATTTGGAAGACATTTGTAGATACATTTAACTGTGTAAGTACTACTCTACCTTGTTAGATGAGAGCGTGCTAACTCGCCTAGCTTCCTATTGCTGCTATTGTTGCAGGGAAAATATTCTGCGTCCACGGTGGTCTTTCACCTGCCCTTGCTCATATGGACGATATCAGACATATTGCGAGACCGACCGATGTGCCCGATTTCGGACTCCTCAACGATCTCCTATGGGCCGATCCAGCAGATCAAGAAAAGGATTGGGAGACCAGTGAAAGAGGAGTCAGTTACTCATTTGGAAAGAATGTTATCACTCAATTCTTAGCAAGGCATGATTTCGATCTTGTGTGTCGAGCACATATGGTAGTAGAGGACGGGTACGAGTTTTACGAGGATCGAATACTTGTGACTGTGTTTTCTGCGCCTAATTACTGTGGTGAGTTTGATAATTACGGGGCAGTCATGAGCGTTTCCACGGAACTCCTTTGCAGCTTCGAGCTTCTGAAGCCTCTCGACTCAAACGCGCTGAAAAGCCAGATGAAAAAGAGCCGCAACAAGCGAAATAGCCAAGGTCTTATTGGAAGTCCTACATATACTTCAGGACAAGCGCAGAGTGTCTAGGTCGCGAGTTCCATGCTCATACCAATTGGGGAAAAGCAAACACAGCAGTGGGAAAGACTTGAGAACGCCAATTTTCTACTGCCAAGGACTCTGCGACAGAATGAAGGTCCGGTACATACAATCATTTTGGCATACAAAATAACAGCAAAATAAATACCATGGAAGGAGAAGTGTAGCCCATATGAGGAGGGTAGATTCGGGTTGCATGGATTGCATGCTTTAACATGATCTAGAAGGGGGTCCAAGATCATACACGCCTAGCTTTTCTTTTGTCGGATTGCCACGATATAGTGGATGCGGACTACAGGCGTTTGGGTGATCATCTTTGATGTGAAACCGATATCTCTACTCTGGGGAAAATGGATACAGGCTTTGCATTGAGAGAGTAGATGAAACCTTCCGTTTGAGTGTGCCATAGGGATTGGTGTATTTTATACGGGTGGCATTTGCGAGCTGCGCTGCATCTTTTTGAGCTACGAGGAGACGATTCAAATAGGAGATGCGATGAGATACGATGAATTAATCCATTAGTCGAAACAGCTTTATTTTTGTCCACTCATAGCACTTTTCCTAGGCCAGTGTCTGGAATTAATTTCTAATTTTGCAGGTAGGTATGAACTACTCACCGCCTCAATGATCTCAATTGGTGGAAGCATAGTACTTTTGATGCTATGCAGCACTGTTCCCGACACGAATATAGATTCTCCTCAGATTCCGACATGGAATGACTGAAATGAATCAAGGGGTAGTCGTGTAATTTAGACTCGCTATAGCTCTTGAAATTCCCGGTTACAACATAAAAGGCATCGGGGTGACCACCAATTATGATCTTGCTCTAGTGCACAGTATCTAAGCCTGTCTGACATTAAAAGGGTATGGAATTGACTAAGAAGCTGGTATATATAGAAACAGGGCATGTAAAGGTTGGAGGAATATGATTTCCAAACTCAGAAAGAATTAGAGCAAGAGGATAAGGACTTTCATCTTCCCTATCTATGAAAATATTGTTGCTGTGGAGTTAAACCCTTACCAAATGGAAAATATACCACCTTCCAATGAGTAGTTTCGAAATGAAGTTGCATATTGTAATAACCTTTGCCAGACCTTTGAATCTCCCGAATATTTGACTGTCTCGGTGTTCCGGGTTTGGATCATTTCTGACATAGTCCGCTGGGTGCTTGGACATGTCAAAATGTCTTGGCAGATGTCGAAAATGTCGAACATGTCATGTCATACGCGCCCTAAGATGACAATTTCCAATCTATAAGATTTGGAGCTTCGTGTTGTGCAGTCCACTAGCATAAAAGGTCGGGTGATTACTATTATTAGAAGAAGAAAAATGTACTTAAACAAATCGAGGTTTTTATTGCAAAACATATCAAGTATTTTGTTCGTTGACCGCTTGACTCTTCAATCATCCATCCGAACATACTAAAAATGCCAACGAAACCACAAGTCCTACTAATCCCTTGGGACTTCACGTCTCCCGAACATTTCCAGCGGCTATTAGATCAACGCAAGACCTGTGGATGGGACTACGAAGGGCTGGAAGCATGGAAAGCGATTCAAGAAAGCGGCAAGTTCAATCTACAATGGATTGTCAGTGTCTTCCCCAATTTCCTCTACAATCATCAACCAAACTCTGATATCCTTTAGGTTCTGGATGAGTCTCATCCAGAGACAGATGCTAGGATACGCAAGCATACTGAGACGTATCCCCACGAAAAGGAGCCGTTGATCGATTCCGCGGCTGCTTTTGGCGGGAAACCGCGATCCATTCCCTCGCCCCAGAGATCATTTGTCCCAGTCGGCCACATCTGCCTCGGCGAGGTATCCGAGAAGTATGGGAAGCTCGGGCTGGCTAATGCTCCAGGGGTGTACTGGATATCGAATTTCTATGTCTCGCGTGCCCTTCAAGGGATCGGGTTGGGGAGGGAAGCTATGGATACCATCGAGCGTATTGCGATTTCTGAACCGCTGTGTGCGAAGATCCTGGCCTTGAATGCGATCAACAAAGAGGATCCGGAGAGAGAGGAAAAATATAAAGCTTGTAATTTGGTCATTCCTCCTGTAGGTCTTGCTAAAATTGAATTAGGGTGGAAGTGGAATCTGCTAACACTTTATCTAGTTTACCAACCAAGGGTGGTATGAGAAGAGAGGCTATAAAGCCTACAACACTGTGGAAAAGTGTTTCTCGAGAGAGGATCCGACAGGGAAGGTTTGGTATTGGGATGCTGTGTTTTTGAAGAAGGCAATTTGACGTAGACAACACATATCTAGATTGAAAAAAGAAGTAGAGGTACTCCATGAGTTCAATCTGTAATGAGTTCGACGAATTTAATTTTGAAGCTTCACCTAAATCACGGTTTGAATCTAAATGTTCATATGTTCAATTTGGAGGACTTCATTACAGCCATACTGAGCTTAGTATGCATTGCAGTCTCGGGCCGTGATATTTGACGTATTAGCATACCTCATCGAGGCAAATGCAAAAAGGGGTAGCGAGATTTGCCTCTAATCGGAAGCGAAAAGTCCTTGGAAATGGGAAAGAATCATCCAAACTATTCAAGTTTGATCTTGTACATATCGAGGAGCGTCGGAAACATTAGTTCTCCAGAGGAGGCGTGCAGCTTACTACGAATTGTTGACGTTCATTTGCCATATTTTGATACTGCATATAAAAAGTTGGGATCCCAGCCTCTTCCCTGACTAGCTTGGCAGAAGGCGAGCTGCAGACCTCCGACAAACCAAATTCTGCAATGTATTGCCACGGGGTCTCTGGCTTACACACTCTCTCGAATCTTCTCTTGGCTTCGAATCTATGTTTAATCATGGGAATCTCAGGTCGGCATTTCTGCAGCTGATGATTTTCTCTCGTCCGAGTGACGCCAAAACACCCCGGATGTTGAGCTTGAGCTTGAGCACCAGAAACTGAGCTTCGAGTGATGTTTGCACAAAGATGGCGCAACCTCCAGATGCGCCCATGGAACCAATGATACGGTCGAGGTCTATGTCAACAGATCACAATGAACGACTAGAACCTCAGTTGCTGCGCGCCGCAGAGAATGACGACACCGACAAGCTTCGAGAAATCGTCGACGCGGCGCGAGCCAGAAACCAACTAAACGAGAATTTCTTACGCATTGGGCTGATGCGCAGCTCAGAAAAGGGTGGCGTGGAAGCAACAAGATATCTGTTAAGTCAGGGTGCAAAGCCCAATGGAGCGGACAGGAATCGGTTATCACCGCTGCTACGAGCCGTTGAGCGCAACCATATTGCTATTGTCAAATTGCTGCTTGCGCATGGCGCAGATCGAGATACAAAGGATAAAAAGGGTCGAACAGCATTGATGACAGCAGCATGGAAGAATCACTGGCATGTTCTCCATATGTTGTTACAAAAGGAAGCTGATGTGAATGCGAAAGACAATAGGGGTAGGAATGTGTTGCACAATTTAGCGGCGGACAAACTATGCGACTGGGGAGACGAGGTTATACACCTCTTGTTCGACCAAGAGATCTATATCGACGGTCCATTTGGACAAGATGATCTGAAGAGATCACCTTTACACTGGGCATGCGCTACGGGGAAGCTGAAGCTTGCCGAGCAGTTACTTACGAGAAGGAAATATGCTAAATCTCAAGTCAATGCTATAGAAGATCGTGGCAAAACAAGCTTACACATAGCTGCAGCACACGATAGAAACGATATCGTGGAGATGCTTCTCCGCCATGGAGCGACAGTCAATGCTAGAAGTGATGGAGGGTGGACACCCTTACACAATGCTTGTGAGAAAGGGTGCGCAGACATTGTACATATTCTTGTAGAAGCAGGCGCTGAAATAAATGCAAAACTTCTCAACGGAATGTCTCCCCTCCATCTTGCTGCTCAAGGAGGCCATCTTGAGGTAGTGAAATTTCTGTTAAAACAACCTACCACCAAGCGGGCTATTAGGGATAATTTTGGATTTTCGCCATTCCTCCGAGCCGCTCAGAATAAGAATAAAGAAATTGTCAACCTCTTGGCTCCCTTTAACCAGATCAACAGTCTATCCCAAGATGCTTTAGGAGCCTGTCAGGGCTTCAATGCAACTATCGTGGATTTTGGAGATTTCCGCAACGAAAATCGTGTCCAAAAGCAAACCATTTTCGAACTTATTTATAGTAGGGATCCAGTCAATGCAAGTAAACCAGCCAGGACAATTCTACCAGCAGATAAAGCTACAAGATTTCGCTGGATTCACCTTCCTGCCAATAACATGGCCTGGGTTGAAGCTCTTCTAACGAAAACATTTATAGAACAAGGTGCTAATGATGTTGATGGCTTTAAAGCCCTCGAGAGATCCTTCAGTCATCAACATCGAGGGCAAAAGAGTCATTCACATTTCATGCGGCCTCTATGCCAAAGTACTCCAAGAGCTCAAACAATTCTAGACTCTAATGTGGAAGACGCCGTGATAGATCAGGGCCCACCTGTCATTGTCATTAATGGAAGATCAGACTCACAAGCTCAGGGCTCACCAAAGCCACCTATTAAGAAACGGTCATCCTCAAGGGAGCCAAAGGTAGATGCCTCGAGACCTTCTCAAGTTGCTGGGAAAGAAAACGCCAAAGCTGTACAGAAAGAGAAGGGAAAGAAACCTGCCCCGAAAGGTGTCAAATCTCCAAAAATCGGAACGGAAACGCCAACGAAGCATAGAAACAGAAAAGCAAGTTATCCTTTCGAACCGCACAAACCATCTCAGTCGCCCATGTCTCCCAGACAGAGAGATCATGTACAGACAAACAAAGGCAATATATTTACATTCATGCCATATCTTCACTTCGAAACGAATAACAAACGTCAACAAATGCAGGAGGCTATTGAAAGAGCCGAAAGAATGGTCTCACAAGTCCCAAGCCGGCGTTTTGAAAAGGCCGATACCTACGACGAGATGTTGATACGAGCACATCTCGCTACGTCCACGATGTCGCTTCACGTTAGGCGCACTCTCGATCAGTCATTCTACCACAACATTGATACCCACAGCCGTGATGTAGATCAAGTTGTTTACCGATATCAACTCAGAGGGCAGGATGTAGATCCAGATTGTGATCCTAAGGTAGTCATGGTCGATCAATTATGGATGTGGATACTAGGAAAGGATTTGATAGTCACCTCCTTCCCTCAACGCTGGCAGCAACCTAAAAATGACCCACTCAATGTGCTGGATAGTATTATCGAGGATATCAACTCGAAAACCCACGATAGAGTCAAATCAGTGTACGAGCTTGCTATCATAATCACGAATAGATGCAGTGGGGCCTTTAGTCGTCACCGACTTGGTGATGACGATTACCAGTTTCTCGATATGTTTGAGTCGAGCATTGGTAATGCAACAGACCGTGAAACAACTCTCTTTAAAGAGTTCAACACTGCCTCCGCACAAGCCTCAGCCTGGCTCCAACACCATCGCCGCCCAAGCCGCTTCAGCCGCTACCTTGAGCCAGACAAAGATAGTGAGACAGAAGATAATATACATGAAGACCGGTTCAAACTGGAGGAGTCAAGAAGAAGTCCACTTTTCATTGACCGTCTTTTGGATATCGGTCAAGAGACAGATCTGTTAGCGGAAACTAAAGATATTCGTGACGAGCTAAACATGATCGCTAAGGTGCTAGAAGATCAGCTCGGTGTACTGCCAGACTTGCAGGTGGCAGTGTGTGAGATATACCGCGATGAACAAACCTCACAGCGCGATATAAAGAAAAAGTTTGAAGAGCAGATCAAAGGGATTAAGACACATATTAAGGATATCGATCGTATGGATAAGCAGGCTGAGAGAATCTACAAAAGCATTACCGATATGCTGGACCTGAAGCAGAAGCATGCGAACGCATTCGAGGCTCGTTTCGCAAGGGATCAAGCAGAAGATACAGGACGGCAGAGTCAGACGGTCATGGTATTTACGATCGTCACCATTGTATTTCTACCGCTTTCTTTCATCGCCGCGTTTTTCACGATCAATATCCGAGAGTTTCCGAAAGCCCCTGATGGCGGTAATAGCATGCCGTTGGGTTATGTCTGTAAATATATGTTTGGTATTGGGTTCGCGATCTCAATCCCGCTTGTTATTGTGGCTTTGCTATTAGATGATATTAGTACTTTCCTGCGAGTTGTGCAGGGTAAGTCCAAAGCCATAATGAAAAACTCCAGGAAAGGGGAACTTGATAGCTCCTCAGGTAGCACCACTACTCTTGTCAGATTAGACTTGGAGCAAGTATTTACCACAACAAGGGAGCGAAGAAGTAGAGATACACATCGGACTGCCGGGGAATCATTAGAGAGACCGCCAATGGAGCGAGCACCTACGGGGTTTCGCATGGTGAATCAAGATATTGAGAGGGGGTTAAACTGAGATGAGAAAACAGTAGAACTTTGTGAATAAAGAATCTAGAGGGACCATGTGTATACCATTTATAAGCGAATACCCAATTGAATACAGAACAAGGATATTGTGCAGATCTATGATACCTCCAATTGCACAATTTTGCACAATTTTACACTACCCACCTCGTACCAATGTAAGCTTCTTGCCACCAAGATAGAGAGTTGAGACCAGGATCGTCCGAGGCAATCTAATCGGACAGTTTTATTTTCTCCAGATTCATAAAATTTGGTACTCAAACTTGGCACCCCTCTACATCTCTACAATTATACCTAAATCTATCATGCTATATCACCTGCCTTCAATCATGGCTCTTGAAATCCTATAGAGTTTTTCTCTACCAGTCTCTAATCCTCCACCAAAATAAATATCAACGACACTAAAGCCTAATCGATTTTCTCGCCAAGGGGAGAGTCTAAGCGAGCCCCCTTTTCCCGCGGCTCAAAGCATAATTATCAGCTTTAAACGTTGACCGTTACCAAATTTCGTATAACCCACCTTTACTACCGCATCTACAGTGTGTAAGGTCGAATCATTCGTAAAGTGATCAAATTACTATAGCAACATTAATCGACTTAGTACATAATCTAATAAGGAGTCGTTAAAAACACTCAGTTGGACCAGGGCCACGGAGTTCCGGGTGCTCTTGAAGAGCTGCTTTATAAGGCTCATCTGTAAACCGGAACCTTCGATTCCAAAGCTAAAATCCGAACCAATCACAGACAACTCGAGATATTCTCTTATGAACAGTAGTCTTGGTTCTGACTTAAACACGGTGAGGATTAGATCCGGATATGTAAACAGAAAATCTTGTTTATGCTTAACAAGGTGCCCATGATTGTCTTCTATGCTTTGTCAATTATTTTCTAATCGTGTACTATACCATTCAGATTTGAAAAATATCACGGGGATTGCACTTTGTGTGGTGAAATATGTGATCCTTAAATAGGAGCTCATTGTCCATGAACCACCGATACTTCCCTTCTTAATTTTGACTTCAATGTCGCAATGCCATTATAATACCTATAATTTCATAGCCCCATAATACCGATACTCACTGCTGGTATGACAGGCTCTCCTGGAAAACAAATATGTTACCGTTTCGGAGCAGTTTAGAAACCCACTTTACTTGAGACATATTTTAGGGAGAAGAAAATTTGAAGGCATATGAACCCCTTACTTGTTTCGTGTTTTGTCCAAAGTCTTTTCGATCTACTCAGATACCTCTCTGGGTTAAAAAAACTATCAACATTCAATTGAAGCATCTTCCTTCACAAGAGAACTGACAAACTTCGTCATAGCTCGTTTGACCTGTCAAAGTGGGATGTGAACTCTTTTTGAGAGAGGAAGCGTGCAGTGAATTCTATTTGAGGCATTTAGAAAGTCAAGTAACTGAGAAAAGTGCTGTCGTCCTATCTTCTATTCATTTCAGACCTTAATTACCTGTGAGTAATATACATATCTCTTCCAAAATTCTAACCTCTACAGGATGACCACTTGCTCGCTTCCATGTGTTTCCGTCACTTGCCAGCTACTCCTCTTGACAGATATTTTCTTCAGGATTTTCTTTGCAGAAAGTCAAATAATCCTGTACAAATCTTTCGATATTCTTCCTCTTCTTTTCCGCCCGAAAAGTGCTTCTAACTCCTAAATTACCACCATCTAGGGCTCGAAGAAGACCAGTCAAGCTGCCGGCAGATGCTAAGTTCGCGGTTGCTGGCAATCTTTCAATAGTAGGTAGATTGTCTAAACCAGAGATACCAATAGCCTCAGGGAGCTCTGAAGATGTTGGTAAAGTTCCGGATATTATATTAGCAGGTTGTGGGATAGTTGTATGTCCAGATACCGGTACAGCAGGTAGGTTACTTACAACCTCAGGCAATGTGTTATAAGGCAGGTCAGCTGGCATTCCAGGTAAATTATTTGATGCTGGTAGACTCAAATCGTTAGGAATTGGTGTGAGATTGTTTCCAGAAGCAAGTATTGTCGGGGAGACCACATCAACGTTATCGAAGAACTCTGGAGTAATAGTTGGTACGCTAGTGGTTGAAACTTGAAGCGTGTCTAGAGTTGGTAGCGGAATTACTGTCCGGGAAACTACCAATGTAACAGCTGCAGAATCTTCGTCAACACTAGGAGTATGTGCAGACTTGCGAAACCGCGATAGGATATCCTTCCCATGTAATAGAACGCTCTCACTCATCATATCAGCAATGTTGGGGGGAGGAGTGTTTCTAGCATCAGAAACCCCAAATTTGACATTTTTGAGGCCGCCTACTCCAGAGAGGCTACCAGTTGATGTTCCTTGAAACATATCATTATCTTGAATAACTGCAGTAACTATTGGCAGCAAACCAAGTGCTTCACTTGTGACAGAGACAGCATTAGAAATTATGGTTGTGCCAGCTCCACCAATTTCGAGCAGGTTTCCTGAGGGAGGGAAGTTGCCAACCGTAGCAAGTGCTAGAAGGGAATTGTCTACCACAGGAGTGCGAGATGCTGTAGCTATACTGACAACAGATGAAAAAATGTTTCCATCTCCCTTAATAGCTAGCAGACTGGTCGGCTCAGAATTCAACGATGATAGGACGACAATCCCAGACTGTGATGGTAGCAGGATCGGAATCACCGTGGCACCATTTAGACCTCCATTTTGGATCTGATCTTTTGGGAGGGTCAATACTGCAGATATTATGCTTGCAATTGAAGGCGCAATTATTCCTCCACCAGACGCCCCAAGACTGTTAAGCTCAATACTTGGAAATGCGGTTAGAGCATTCATTTGATCGGCGAAGGTTCCCAAACCAGTGCCCATGGAAGAAAGAGAAGCAAGTGAAGAAGCAGGGCTAGAAAATGAAAGCTTGGACATAATTCCCGCTCCTATTGTTAGACTAGGTAGGCCAGATGCGACGATAACTGGTAATGTTGATGCGCTTTGGGGGAGAGGATTTGTTAATGACATTGACGGAGCAAAGGAGTATCTGAAGAATTTCGTTAACGTCAAAAACTAGTTTAGGACAATATATCGGGGGGAGCATATTAAACATACAAATCTCTAGTTCTATTTGTGGGAGTTGTCTGGCTACTTGAGGAACAGAACCAGTAATCTGTACAATGTGCACATGCCCATCCAAGCCCACAAGGACCAGTTTGTGGTGGAGTTTGCTGAGGGGGACAGAACACGCCTCCCGGGCAATCTGGACATGGGTGGCCCAAGTCGGGACAAGGGTGAAAGGTGTCCGATGGTGCAAAGGTATTTGTAGTATTTGTTGCAAAAATATATGGATCGGTTTGTGGACATATGCTGCAGTCAGAGTGTATCAGTAATTAGCATTAGGTAGGTTGCGGTACAGCGATATGAACGATTAACTTACCTCATTGTTTCTGTACAGGTTATGGTGATGGCATTCATAAAGCTATACAACGTAGCAGTTGATTCATAATGTGTGCTATGCCATGTTTCGGTAATCAAGTGTGTTGAAGTAATTGGCCCCGGACAGGGAGTCGTGATTGGATAAAGCATTGGAGTGATGAGTGCTACTGTAGGAGATTTCGTAAAGTTGACTTGTGAGGCGAGTGAAGTATTGTTTAAGGTGAACTTGGGCAGTGTAGCGTTGGCAGAATTCAGGCCTCTTAGTGAAGTTGTACTGAAATGTGTAGAAGCATTGAGTGGTTTAGTCATGTTGGCTAGAACTGTAAGGCTTCTGTTGACTGAGGGAGCCGGGAGTTCACTTGTTGCACTGGTATTTGGTGCAAATGAGGGTATATTAGAAGGTTCTGTGGTTGGCACTGTATACCCTGCGGTCGTTCTCGCTGCTGTTACTGAATTGGACGAGACTCTTGTTGGAACCGCATATCCTCCGATGCTGTTGCCAGAACCTTCGACAACGGTAGTCACATCACTCACTACAATGTTCACCATGGCAGAGGCCTCATTCAAAATACTGGCCACTATAGACAGAGCGTTGAAGCCTTTGGATATACCAATAGAGACCATCTTGTTGTTGTTGTCTTGTACAGGGCTTGAAATTTCGGATCCTGTTTCTGGTATAAATTCAGCAGTGGTAGCGATAGACTTCAATACACCAAATTGATTTGGAGAGTCTTCAGTCTGGCCAGATCTCGTACGCAGTCAGTATTGAAAATGATGGTATCGTCTTAGTGACGACTTACTTCCCAGGCATACCGAGTGATATGTTAGATCCATCTCTCTTTCCAAGCTCAGGCTCGTCCGTCTTCAAAGATGAAACCCTAAAACCTTCTCCAAGACCAACCAGGGTGATTACAGAGATTAACACAAGAATTGTAACGGCGGCAGCATATGGCCCAAGTCGACGAATCGATAGAGGCATTGTAGATCACAGTTCCTGCTAGAGCAAGAATGTTGGGCCGAAGACCACAAAAAAACTCGGAATATTAAGTTACTGAAGGATCCCTCAGAAAGGATTCTTTGTCCTCGACGCTAAGGCAAATGCCCTTCAAAAAGAACAGAAGGCGGCGTGCACTATTTTATAGCCTAGACGCCCCAAGAATCGTATGGCGATAAGTTCAGTGTAGGTCAGAATGGATTCAACAGGAAGATTGGAACCCAACTACCACTTCGCTCTTGCAGGAATACGAATTGCAATGGCTGTTGCAATGAGGAAAAGAGGAGCGTTGATGACAGCGTCGTAAAGAACAGGCAGAGAGACAACGAGGAACAGCAGGTATACTGCAGCTCCCTTCATGTACCGCTAAAGCTATGTGACGAGGTATGTGATCCTCTCAAGTAGCTCGTATGAACAATTACTGGCGATAGGGAAAAGAGTTAGCAACTGAGGGACTAACTGAAGCAAAATGGTGGTGGATTGTGCAGACTAATGCTCCGTATTCTTTTGTGCTTGGGAAAGACTTGCTGTAGGCAGATAGCACAGTACCTAAAAGCTTTATCTCAATTCCGTACTCTAGACACAGCTGAAGTATGCACACCTCTCAAGACTGTAAGTGAACGGACTTACAATCTACTACTTTGGAACAAGTATCGAAAAGAGAGTAGTGAAAACAAATTTTCCGGAAGGAGAGCTAAGGTGGAAAGACGTAGGATAAGCCCACGAACAAAAGTATTGTTGAAGCCGTTATCAAACTGCCAAAATTTGAGCAAAGTCATGGCGAGAAGACGGAAAGGAATATATCCAGGTTACCATCCTTCCACTAACCTAGCAGGAGATTTTCGGTAAGAACGAAAGTAACAGGAAAGAACAGTGCTATTAGGAATCGTTGATGTAGAAGCTGCGACATATGTTGTTATAGATTTGCTCTTCCCTAAAGGGGATGAAGCTTGAAGACTTTTGATATGAGCATGGTTGGTTGATTTCTAAAGAGTAAGTGACTACTTTTAACACTTAATGTAAGCTATAAGCCATCTGGTTCAAAGCTTGATCAGTTTTGGAAAGGAATGGTGGCCATTTGAGCCACTATACAACTTGAGCGTCTACAATCGACTTAAAAGCATAGGTCGTATATGCTGTTGAGAAATCAAAAATCATAAAAGTGGAGGTAATGGATCATCAGCAAGGAAATGTACAGCTTTAAAACGGGGTTAGGAGCAATTGCTAGAGAATGTTATGAGAGAAGATGATCAGAACGATCATGCAAAAGTCGACTGATCACTGACATTACAACTTCGCCATAAGAATGGTTCGGAGCACCAGTGAATAGTTTTTCGCATCTTTTCGGCAGAGTAATCAAAATAATATGAAAGAGTGAGTGTTTGGAAGCAGCTTTTATATGGTAATAGCTGCCTAATTGGCCCCGTCCCAATGCATATCTTCTGTTTTTCGTGCAAAGACCCCTAACGCTAAACTCTCATGCAACATAACACCTAGTACCGCTTACCAGCACGTAGGGTATCACTGAACTCCTCCAAAGGACTGCGGATGAGCTTGGTCTCCTTCCATAAGTTGGGGGTCAAGTATCCGTAAGTGTTACCAAC
>Ga0247734_1001233_pt1 | contig 19741 bp, 16 predicted proteins | sample UWRJL103311B2_FD_180933 | JGI IMG/M metagenome (GOLD analysis project Ga0247734, IMG submission 180933) | Plant litter microbial communities from Arlington Agricultural Research Station in Wisconsin, United States - UWRJ-L103-311B-2 | ecosystem: Environmental > Terrestrial > Plant litter >... | reverse complement strand
GGACGTCTGTTTCTCGATCCTCGCCCATGTCAAATAGACATCGAACAGCAGCAGCAAAATCCCTAAACGTATTATTGAAGGCTATCTCTCATCAGCAATAGCCTCATCTCCTAGCAGCTCAGTTGTACATACGTCAAAGCTATCATGTTCACCCATCAACGTATTGTGCAAAAGATGTCGATAAACCTGCTCCCATCAGCCCAAGTCCATTCACAATGCCCTCCCTCCCCTCCAAGTTCCCTCTACCACCGGAAAGAGGATAACAAACCTGTGGTTTAATCAAGACCAAATCAATAAACAGCACGACATAGTCATGCTCAACATATTTATCGCAAAACCGGCCGCAATTCTTGCATACGGTCAGCCGCACGCCGTGGCCGCTGGATTTGTCGTCGGCGCCAGAGTATTCGGTAAAGAGGGTTTTGACGGGATACCGACATTCGATGCAGATGGGCATCTTGTAGTTATGGCATGTGGCATGGGAGATGTACACGTTCGCGGTGGTACTGTAGGAGAGGAGGGGGCGGTCTTGTCGTGGAGTGAACTTTATCTTAGTATCTATCTGGGGAGACGCGATTTTATGGGTCGTGCCAGTCTTGGGGAAAAGTATAAATTGGCATAAGTCTCCGGTCGACAACGCTGTGGGGCTTCAGATATAAACCACTATAAATTTTGATTATAGCGAGAGCTGCTGAATACAGAAGTGTTCCAATTCAGTTTTAATCTCAATTTCTCTACAACTTCGTCAATCTAGTAGGTGGTGATGTGGTTTGAGAATAACACCACGACTCATTGCTTACCATACCAATTGTATGTATATCAACCAACATGTAACCTCGCAATACTGGAAATATCTACTAGACAATCAATGGTCCAGAAAACATAACTCTCAGGAAGTGCGAAGGCAGCAACTGCGAATCACTTGTGAGCTTTTCATCTATTAATATCATCATCAATTGCTAAGTGACTTTTCAAGGGCCGTACCCACCGTTAAACTTAGCTCACCAGAACGCTCTCAATCCCATATGGAATTTGATACTATCCTATGCTAGCGCTAGCTAAATACATCTCCCAAGCTTTCATTTCTAGTCATCGTTGATATAGCATAGCAGACTTTGTTCCACAGTCTAGCTCGCATAGAGCCATGAATCTTCGTTAGCTGGTGAAGACTACCTAATCCAATATCTCTCCTCAAAGCGTCACAAACCAGATCCAGCCGGCGAGCTTTCAGACCTATAACTCCAACAATTGCTGTTTTATATTTCACTTTGAAATAAGGACTTGCTTGTTTTTTTGTGTGTGAAAAAAAAAAACAGCAGAGGACAATCAAGGCTTAATCGCTAGTATATTACCCAGTAACATATAACCACAAGTTATGGATTGACGTTATGCCGAGCACAGCTCATAATACCAATCATTTCATTATGTATGGCACTATCTTCAAACTATCAACGCTGCATGTAAAAGATAGCATATCACAATGCGGTTCTTTAGGAGGCCACCAATTTCGACAGCCACAGTACATCCCGCAGGAGGCCACCACCCCCCCTTCTCCAACTCGGCAACGTGGATTTTGCAACCTCAATGGTTCACAATACATTCCAGCATGAGGAAAGAAAATGCAGGTTGGAGGCCGCCACATGAAGAAATATTTCACAGGTTCATTAAGATCTATGATATATAGAACATTGCAGGAGGATGTCTGGGAGGCCACCTGGTCTGGATGCTTTATGTAGCCGCGCCGTTGACAAACTACAATTACTCCAAACTATAAAAGTATCGGCTAAGAACTTTTTTGGGAGAAAGGCAAGCATAAAAATGAGCACCAAAAATCATCATGAGTCTGTGCATAGTCTATGGAGGTAAATGCCATCCTTCAGTGTATCGGACCAACCATGCTAACTAGTAAACAGAACGCAGAGTCACCACAGAAAACATCACCGCGTTAAGGAAATCTATTCACGTGGATCAGCATCTTCATCATCAGATCAATACCAAATACTAGATAGCAATTTCGACGGCTATCAACCTACAACCGTGCACAATATTTCGAATTCGTCGTTCCATCCAAAGGACCCTTTGATTAGTACAGCTATCTCTACATCAGATGGACCGCGGACTTATGTGAAGAAAACCGCTACTCGTGATGCACTGTCATCGCAACAGCCTGCGGCAGAACATCACGTTTTGGAACCGGGCTTCCCCCATATTGAATTGGAGTATCGGACAGCAGTCACATCCGGCTTAACAAGCCTCGGAATAGATGTACCTAGGATGCTTGGGCAGCAACTCACTGACCAACACGGATTCACTTCTAATCTCACATCAAGGCATGGAGTTCATGGTAGAGACAACGGCTTTTATGTCGAGGATGTGCTCCTTCCATCTTACGTTCTTGGACCAGTTCCTGTTCCTCACTATAAATGTGAAGGGTACAAATGTTCATCGGAAGAGGCAGAGGTGGAACATGATTTGATGGGCATCGGCAGTCAGTTTTATAGCAATTGAGTTTTTATCATCTCTAGCCACGTGTTGTCATCTCAGATATCCTCTATTCATCTCTCCCGTTTCTGGGGCTTAACATAGCAGGCTGGTGGCCTCCCACCGCGAAATATATCAACCAACTATGTCAACCAATTCATACCCTTGAACGTGCGCTAAAAGTGAAACTAATTGGTTGGCCTTAAGCCAGTCAAGTTTGTAGGGCTCCTATCATAGTCACGAAGGCCGTCCATCAGCTATCATGCATTTGCTAGTTAGTGACAAGTATGTTCCTGCAGGGATAGAGGTAATAATAACATATGCATGTGCAGCCTCACTGAACTCCTTAGTATCAGAACCTGCTGTAGAACGTGACGTATCTTACACGTGCTCTTGATATGAAGCTCGGTGGCTTGGTCGAGCTACACAAAGAACCAAGGAGCATTACGTATAAGCAAATCGTTCTTATTAGATAGGAGCTTCGTGATTAAACCTTTATAGTTAGTAATACACTTTGTTTGCTTAGTACCGACTTCAATTCTATTCGAAGAGCCCCGAATTCTAGTTAACTACTTCTCCCACAATACCAACCCGACATCCTTCTAGCCCTATACGGTAGGATATTAGGATATTAGGATAGTTACAGTATGGGTGGATCTTGCCAGGGCTTCCTTCGCTCATTTTCTGCATCAATTCAATTTCTCGTCAGCCAAGAATCAAAGATACATCCTCCAGCTCCAGCGCTTCCCAATCCGCCTTCTCAACATCGCCACTTGCAAGGCGGTATGCTATTCCTTCTTCCCACTCCACCCACAGTACCTTATATGTTTCCTTCAATGTATGTGGATACGTATATACCTTTTGTTCTTGGCCGAAATTCTTAGAATGTGCGCGCGATCGATAAATAGCAGCTAGCTCAATCCGCCTGCCTAAACCATTATCTTCTGAAGCATTGATGAAAAGTTTTTGCTGTTCTTCATTATGAAGATGCAGAGACCCTATATTAGTGCCGGCTTCGTTGCTGAGCACGAGCTTGTTCTTATCCCCAATTGGGCGCGCCCAGAGATGAGCCCTTTTGGTTTGGCAGAAGATATAAGGAGTCTGTTCGGGTGTGAACAGGGGCGTAGACTCTTGAATCTTTGCAACTGGGAACGGGTAATACCAGTATTCACAGTCCTCGTCAGGCATGTCGCAGTGCTTGAAGACACGGTCATGGCATCCTTCTGGGTAGAGACGACCCTCACCCCCTTTGGCAGGGTAGGCAGTCCAGCCTGCAGGCAAAGGATTGCTGAAGTTTTTAAAAGTGTCGCGGTTCTCAAACCAAGTTGACCTGATCCTTCTCAGCGGAGAGCCACTCGGAGAACTACTGGTATACCACTCAGTTATGGGGATTGTTTCCTCAATTCGATATTGTCGATCATTTATTCGCGCAGAATCACCACCATGCCCGATGGTTAACAAGCCCTGCCATCCAACCCATGACCACGAAGGCAAAGCTGATGATTTTAATCGATGCTTGACAGAACGATCCGATGGTATTCGCCGCCGGAGATCAGTGTGACTCCAGTAAGGTCTCCAGCCCAGGCTGCGATCGAATAGCATCTCCGGATGGCCGTAGAGAAACCCGCCTGAAAACGTGCGACTGACTACCGCAAGGAGGCCAGAGATACCTGGCAGTGCGTCTTCATCGTAACAAAGATCGCGTGTGTTATAATCGGTAATCATATGGGCCAGCGAGTCCAGGTCAGGAAATCCTGCCAGTATAACTTGCAGTCGCGGGTCTAAGTACTTGTCAACTTCAGTCCCGAAAGTTAATTCTTCGTGCCAAACGCTGCACTGGCACACCCAGTGAACTTCCTTATTGATGAACAAGATTCGCCTTGGAGCCATCTTATACTCTTGATACGTCCATCCGCGGCCATGATACGCAGTGCCTGAGCCCATTGAAAATATCCCAGTATTCCTCTTGATGATCATCTCGTCACCGAATGGAATTGCTGTCTGTTTTAGCTTTCGAGGAGTAGAGACACCCTTCAGACCTTGAATTCCGTGTTCGGAGTCTCCGTCAGCAGCGATGATGGTAATAATAGCACTTGCGTATATAGCCCCCATGAGATTAAGTTGCTCTCCAGTAGCTACGACGTCACTATGGTCGATACAGAGTGCGTCTACCCACAGATATCGCTCGCCAATAACAGAGGTTAAATACATGGCGTGTCGTACAATCAGGGGCAGCTGCTCTGCGACGTTCAGATTATCAAGAGCATTCTGCGATTGGAGCTTCACCATAGTCTCTGCCGAATCTATCTTGAATCTTGCATCTTGAGCCCAGTGATAGCTCAGAGCAACATATGTGTCACAGCTTTCGCCAGAGACAATACATTTATTCTCAACATCGATCAACCATGCGGGCCGTATGCGATGAATTTTCATAGGGTTCTCGCAACTTGGACCATGCAGTGACAAGCACTTGTTCTTCCACTGCTTGACTTTGTCAAAATCTACCCAGTCTGGATCCAAGAAACATCCAGTTCCAGGATGATCGGAAACGGTTTCTTTATTGACCAGAAGGAGGTTCCAACACAACCCCCCCTTTGATATTGATTGTATCAAACAGGCACTGGATTCCTTCCCCCCTCTCCCCCAAAAGCCTACATCCTCCGGCTCACGTTTTGCTATGGAAGCTGGTTCTTCTATACCAAGGCAGTAATCTCTGAAGCGCTCCAACAAAGGTGTGTGAATGGGACACCCGGATAAGACTGCATCATCAAAAGATCCCAGATTTATTTCAGGTCGATCTTCAGGCTTTGTGAGCTGACGCCAGATATCTTTACAAATTTTGCAATCGAAAGGTGGAGATGGAGGACCCATCAGAGTCGTCTTCGCATTCGACTCTGCCATGATCTCAGACTGCGAATCACAAAAAGTTAGAATACAAAGAATATTACGGACGGGTTGTGTTGTTTGCGTATTTTGATTGTTGGCTTAGTCCTGTGTCTCCAGCTGATTTCCAGGATGAATTATGCAACTTTATGACCGGGGTCGCCGCAGCTCACAACGTTGCTATGACAGCTTTACCGATTATTTGGCGGTAGCGCTGTCATCGGGGTAATCTCAACTCCATTTGATTGGTCATTTATCTCAGGTTAACACGGGAAGCCCATTTGTCTATCCAATCCACGCAATTAACAATCCACTTCATCAGGATCGCCATGATGCCTATCACGGTCATCGGCGTAATATGCTCCGGAACGAGAAAGCAAAGGGAGCCTACCCCCATGTTTAATAGCCCAGGCTACCATATTGCCACCATCTGTTCATTTGATCGGTCCTATTGTCGGTATCGCCAGTATTTTACTTCTACTGTAATAATACTTCCCATTGACATGATATGTGCCATTCCAAACGTCGGGGTCGGATCAAACGTCGGATTAGAATTAATAATTGGATACATAGTCCCTGGACGACCAATAGCGATAATACTTTTGAAGACTTGTAGCTTTGGAAATCCTGACGTAAGGACTTTCAGATTACCTCATATAAATTCAATTATTATATGGGCTGTGATTGATTGGTCATGCTCGAATTTCCTCTCCTGACACAAATTGCAGTGTTCTTCTTACATGGCTATATGTACACCGTTAACCAAACAGCGTTACTATCATGTTTCATAGTTCCGCTTATCTTTGGCAGAGTTCACTCCAATCTCAATCAGTTCCTCTAGAGAACGAGGAATTGTCTGCGCCTCTAAGCCAGCTAGTAAACACTCCCTCGCCTTCGGTTTCTTAATAATAATATTCTCATCCCCGCTTCACACTAACTAACCTCTTCTAAATCAATACTTCAATAATATTTAAAAAGGAACTAATGACTTGCCCAAACACTTGCCTAAATTTTAGAACATAGGAAATGTGCCCAAGCAGCGTCAAGAGAGGTTTATCTGCTCATTGTCGAATCCTCTGTCTAATCTAAAAGATAACTTTATCACCTCTTCGGGACATATGGATGCTAGGGCTCCTTGAGTAAATGCACTACAGATAAAATTATGCATGAATAATTCGTATTGGTTTGGGGAAAATTTGCGTGGTTCCTTGAAGTCGAGCCTAATTTATTTAATGTATCCATCCGCCGGTTGGTTGGCTTACTTACTTACCTCTCGAGTTACGGACATAAACTTACTGAAGCCAGGGGGCCTTGGGACCGGACCGTGCCGAAGGAATGTGGTTTGGCTTAGATTTGCATGTCCTTCATAGCCTAGGAACTTCGTTTGCTAGTATAAAGAATCATGGAACTCAGCGGCCTTAGCGGTCTCACTCAGTGCTACTAAAGAGATACTGTTCAGTTCAAGCATTAGTTGCATCTGTAACCTCTAAGTACTGTGGCGTTGGTCAAGTTACAGGTCTCGTCTTTCGCTCAGAAGCTCACAAACGCCACCCATAATTGCTTGGCCAATGGGGAGGGACTGGTGCCCTTTCAATAACACTGTATCTTAGCCCCGTGTAGACATCACCGCTTATGAGATCCTTAGTATCCTCGGCGGAGGATGCGAAAGAAATTCTCTTTGCACAAGACTTTAGAGCTGAGAAAGTTTGGCGCTTGTGGATGGCATTCGAGAGCTGGAGAGGACGGCGGACTTCCAGCTTTTCTCGAAATATGGCCTGGAATTTTGCAAACAAAACGTCCTTAGTACGATTAGTGAGGAGGGACTAACACACATACGGTTGAGAATTAACCATTAAGAAGACCGATACTCAGAATGTTGGATTTGGCAATAATCCTGTGCATGAGGGTGACTTGCATGCAGTAACATCAAGGATATGATATTACCAACAAGTCCACCAACAAGTCTACCAACAAGCCCGACCGGGGCGCTTTCCCCATTTCCCCACACGGCGTTGTTCTTCCAGGTTCCATCATGATTATTTATCACCATTGTCATCATTTTCGCCATGTCAACCACTGCCAAAATCAAGAATGTTTGGACACAATACTTTCCTCCTTCACCAGCATTCACTGGGATCAATTTGCCCGCCGGCTCTCGAGCAGGGCAGATATTCATTGTGACGGGAGGAAACGGGGGTATAGGCTACGAGCTGTGCAAGCTGTTATATGCGACGGGGGCAACCGTGTATATGGGTGCCCGGTCGACGGTAAGCTTACCTTGATCACATTGATCACATCTACCAGCTCCCCTTGTAGCATTCCGTGTCCTGACGCCGAGAATCTATCATTGTAGGCAAAAGCAAAAGCCGCCATCGAATCAATCAAGAAATCCAATACTGAAGCTGCTGTATCTGAGACGGGCCATCTGAAGCTTCTCCTCATCGACCTGAGTGATCTTCGCTCCGTCAAAGAGGCGGCAGAGACGTTCGCTCAACAGGAATCCAAGCTCGACGTGCTATGGAATAACGCCGGCATAGGCCCCAATGTTGTCAAATACAGCGAGCGCACCGCCCAAGACATTGAGCCGCTCCTCGGCGTCCACTGCGTTGCAGCACACTACTTCGCAGAGCTGCTGCTCCCACAACTCCGAGCAGCATCCACTGCCAGCGGTCCACAGTCCAAATCTGCTCGTGTTATCTGGCTCACCAGTGGATTTGCCGATACCAATTCGCCCGACAATGGCATCGACATCTCCGCCCTCGACACGGGGATCAAAGACCGCATTATCAATTACAGCGCTTCGAAAGCCGGTGCTTGGATCCTGAGTCGAGAATTCGCCAGGCGCCACCAGCAAGACGGCATCATAAGCCTGCCTGTCAATCCGGGAAACTGCATCACGGGAGCCTATAAAGGAAACGGCGCCGTCCTCATGTTTATTATGAAAGCGCTTCTACTTTATCCACCTTTACTTGGTGCATACACCGAGCTATACGCGGGTCTCTCTCCCGACATCACGCTCGAGGAAAACGGCATTTATATTATCCCTTGGGGCAGAATACGTCGGGACAAGGGCACGATACGACAGGATATTCTCATGGCTGCGAAGCCGGAGGAAGAAGGAGGGCTTGGATATGGGCAGACACTGTGGCAGTGGAGCCAGGCGCATTGGGAGAAGATCTAACTTGTTGAGTGAAGCTCGAGGCGCAGATTTCCAAGGAGTTTTCTTCACGTAATATAATGTGTGTTCAAATAACTATGGTTCGGCATGGAAATGCTCGGGCTTGAATGAGTCAAAATCATATTGTGATTTCCATGGTCTTATTCCATTGATTTTGTGTCGCGTGGCCCGAGGATATGGAAAGCTGACCTTCGGAATTCTTTTTAGAACCGAGTTGAGGGTGTATGTGGCTACAATTTCGTCTACTTCTACCAATGGGACTTTATGCAACGTAACCGTAAAGCATGCCCGCCATTTGTACTCTATACGTAGGAGACCCCAGCTGGATCTGCTGCCCTATCATAACTCTAGGTCAAGTTAGGCCACTTGATTAAACCAAGCTACTTGCAGAAACAAGTTTCGGCGGGCTGCGATCCTTATAGTAAAATGATTTCTTATTATACTAAGATAAAGGAGAATTGTAAGCTCTCTAACCAAAGTAGTTTGGAGACAATGACATGCATACATCCTGCCCGTCTTATTTATACTTACGGTTGTTGTGAGTGCTGCCTCTAGGATCTCCCAGATTTCGCCAAAAGAAAGGGGGCAAACCTCTATGACACCATATATGGACGCTTACGTGGTCTCCTTTTGGGCTCTCAAGTTGCATCATCTATCAAAACTCGACGCACTTCGTAGACAACACTTTCAACCAGACAAAAAGTAATAAGGGTGGGCAAGAGCTCACAGTGCAATTTCAATAGCTGTATAGACTAAAACTACTACTTTTATAAACTCTTTCGTAGTATTACTTTTCTAGCTTATAGCCATTTATTCAATTACATAGCATCTTGAACTGCTGCTAATACTAGCAGAGTGACTATATCTCATTAATGTTAAACTTTAATATGTTTGACTTTGGATAGTTTCAATTACAAAGGATCTCGTTAAGATATGGTTAACTTCAATATGATTAGATTGTTTAGATAATGTTTAAATGAATAGCTGATCTGCAAAGCTATATAAGACTATAGATAGACTATTTAGATACCTAAGAATTTAATTGCTTATAACAAAATGCATACACAAGAACTGTGGTATACTTTCCTTATACTGTGTTAAGGCATCCCGACACTGATCAGTGAGAGCACTTATCAGGAATCAGTAAACAACCATGTTGAGATTGTTTCCGTTGAAAGAGAATACAGTGTCTCTTAAGAACGATAAAATTTCATGAAACTTCTATCACCTAAAACCCCAGACAACTCTTTACAACTCAGCTCAAACTCTTTCAAACTCTTGCAATCCTTTTCAATCTCTTACAGCCTCTCACAGCTTCCCGCTACCACTTTCACTACCCATTTACGCTTCGTAACCGACCCATACCCCTTGGGTGATGACCGCGTTACAGTCGCAACGTTTCACCGTTACTGTATAACGTTACTGTCGCCCAAAACCAAAACCCTATCATTTAACTATTCTACGATCATGCTTCAACTATATTCCTTCAAGATGTCGTCCAAACGCAGTATCGGTGAGGAATGGAAGAAGAGCAAGGAACGATGGAAGAATAGAATCGATATAGAGATTGCAACTAAGGAGGAACGGTGTTATGGCCTAAGGCACCTTCAGGATTAGCCCCATAGTACTGTACAGTACATGAAATGGGAGAACTTGTAGATATTATCTTGGTTATTTACAATGCTCATAATTCCACCATAAAGCCATAATATTGCGTGCCCCGCTAATTCCTCGTTGTCACATTTGGTCAGTCGATACGACTTTAACTGGCTGCTTCGTAGCCCACTTTTGCCGTGATAGTGCAAGTGAATCCATGTGTCCACGTGATCTTCCCATCCGAACGACCCCCCGCTAGCCGTAAATGAAAATGTAGAAAATGTAAGGTTTTAATAGCTGGCTGATATAATACTCAGAGATATTAGACATTATATTTTTAATAATTTAACTGTTAAATATATAAATTCATTTCTACCTTGTTATAACACCCCAATCTATAGTGCTGCACGTACCTAGTATGTACCGGAAGGGTACGTGCACGATCGTCTCAACTGCCGTCAACTTAAGCTTCAAAGTATACCAAGTTAAAGTGCTTGATCTGCCAAGGTCGAATGGGGAAGGTCCTTGGCAGGGTCGAAGGAGATCAACAAGGTGAACAAGGTCAACAAGCACGGGAATGGCGCCCAGCCACCCATCATATCAGCTGCCAGCCTATGGACGACTAATCATATAACCTCCCTTGCTTGCTCTTCCTTGCATTTGCCTTATCCAACTGCTGAATCTGGCATACATCTACCTCCAACCTCGTTACTTATTACGACTGTACTAGTACGATACGAAGTATATCCTGCCCAAGAGTGGAAAGTGACAATCCACGGTATCTGCGGGACTGTACGACTTGTTACGGTACGAAGCCAATCGACAGGGTTGAGGTACAATTTAGGCTATCGTATCTCATGACGTGAATTGGGGAGATCTACCGCAATCTTGTATTGCCCGTACAAGTAAGTGACCACCTTCCCCCGACGTGGTTACCTTGCTACAGTAGATATCAATGCCAACCGGTCCTTCTCTTCATTCCTCCTCCGCCAGTCCTGGGAGTCCTTGTCGTTCGGTTGACTTCTGTGGGAGAACACCAATTATTTCTATACACAATTCAAAATGAAGTTCTCCTTGGTTTCCTTCGTCGGTTGGGCAGTCGCCATTGTAGTATGTAATTTCGTTATTTTATTTGCCCCCAAAACCTCACAATTTGCCTTACTTGCCGGATACCTTGGATTGTTTATATCGATACTAACAATGCAATTCTAGGCAGCGAGCACAGAAGACTACAAAATATTCGAAAGTGTTCCTAGTGCTCCTTCTCCGTGGGTGATCAAAGATGATGTTAAGGTTGACCTGAAACAAAGTTTCAAGCTTCGGATTCACCTGAAAAACCGGAATGTTGTTTCATTCAAACAACAAGTTTTGGATGCTAGCACCCCCGACCATCCTTCATACGGCCAACACATGGATCGTGCCCAAGTCAACAAAATTCTCGCGCCATCGCCAGCATCTTTTGATCTCGTTCAAGGTTGGCTGGAACTTCATCAGCTGACATCCAAAGCAACCATCGAGAATGATTGGGTGATTATTCAAGGGACCATCGAAGATGTCGATAAACTTCTCAATACTCAATATCAGTTATTTGAGAATTCCAAGACTGGAAAAGTTACTATTCGTACTACTTCATACAGCCTTCCAGCTGCATTGCACGCTCACATTGATATTATTGCACCAACGATTAAGTTTCCCTCTATGTCAGCCCAGCGTTCCACGATAGTCCCCGACTTTCCAGCACCTGATGCTGAGGTAGCCATCGAATCCTTCAATGAACAGGGTGCCCTTGCTGTGGCCGCATCATGCAATTCTACCATTACTGTTGATTGTCTCAAAGCCCTCTACAAAGTTGGGGACTTCAAAGCAGCTAGCAACGATGGAAATCGCCTTGCGTTGGCTGGATTCCTAGAACAGTACGCCCAACACGATGACCTGGCCTTGTTTTTAAAGAAATATGTCCCAGGAGCGACAGGTGCAGATTTCTCTGAGATTTTGATCAATGGTAGTGTTAATTTACAGGATAATGTGGCCGGAACTCAGAGTATTGGAGAAGCAAATCTTGATATACAGGTTAGTAACCTCACCAATGTCGAATATTAGCAGATCATTACATCCAATCCGCACATAAAAGAAGAACACCGATATACTAACAGAGGTCGCAGTATGGTCTTGGCCTCGCATATCCCATTAATACCACTTACATCTCCACCGCCGGTCGACCACCCGAGAACACTAATAATGAGGTAGACAACGAGCCTTATTTAGAATTCCTCACCCATCTTCTTGCCCAAGAATCCATTCCACAAGTTATTTCCATTTCATACGGAGATTCTGAGTGGACAGTCCCTAGCTCTTATGCTCACACCGTCTGTGATCTCTTCTCCCGGATTGCGGCTCGCGGCGTCACCGTCCTCGCTTCAAGCGGCGATTCTGGATCCGGATCTGACTGCCGCGAGACCAACTCTGCTAAACTGTTATATACCCCGGCATTCCCAGCCAGCTGCCCATGGGTGACAGCAGTTGGTGGTACTAGATACGTCGAACCTGAACTCGCAGTTAGCTTCTCTGGCGGCGGATTTTCCGACCTTTTTCCTCGCCCAGAATGGCAAAATACTACAGTTGCAAAGTATCTGGCCGAGAAAGCGGATTCTACCTTCAAAAAGTATTATAACACGACCGGGCGTGCCTACCCTGATATCTCGGCCCAGGGTGTTTCTTTTCATACATTCTTGAAGGGCAGCGATCAATTGATATCTGGAACCAGTGCCTCAGCACCAGCTTTCGCAGCAATTATCGCCCTACTCAACAGCGATCGAATTGCAAACAAACTTCCAGTATTTGGCTTCCTGAACCCCTGGCTGTACAGCAAAGGTTCGAGTGCTTTCACAGATATCGTAGGTGGGAAAAGCACCGGATGCAGCCAGGTGAAAGGTTCTGGTTTCCAAGCCGTGACCGGATGGGATCCAGTGACAGGCCTGGGGACTCCAGATTTCCCAAAATTACGAGTCGCGTCAACTGGATCGTAAAGCCTCACGAAGATGCATGGGAAGAAATTGAAAGGGACGAAAAGTCTTATGAAGCTTAGATTCTTAAAATATCATCTTTAATGGCTCCTTCAGTCCTGAGCCCACTTGTCAATGAACCTGAAATATGCAAAACTTTTTAGTACTCCAAACAAAAGACTTTTGTACCCAAAACTCCAGAATTCATACACTCAAAAAATCAAACGCTAACTTTTTGGTCCCCGTAACTCTCTAAGCTATGTAAGTTATGTGTTCCCCTAAAGAAAAAGAAAGAGAAGGTAAAAAGAGAAGGTAAATAGTAAGTTTCAACAATAACACAAATTTCACTCGGCGGCTCCACAGAACAAGCTTATGTGTTTCTAACAAGTCCACTGAGCATCCATATCACGATGCTATATTCCTGAGTTAGCTTGTGATCAAAATGCTTACTTCAACGTGGTGTACTTACCGGCGGTGCACCATTCCTATCCCAACCCCCAACCGCAAAGCGCGGCACTTTATTGCCATCAGTCATAGAACTATCCCATCGTGTGCCACCAATCTCTATCTCCACTAACCGTGACTCGTATGAGAAATTTGGTCGGTATATCTGCCCATGACTAGAATCGCCTAGCCCAATTCTCTTCTTCAGCTTGGACTCTGAACTTTTCGAGAAGGTTATCTTGACATCATCGTCAAGCTTGCTGTCGCTTTTTGAGATGGTGATAGTGTCTCCCCACGAGAACTGTTTGTTGGAATGCTTGACGAGGCTGTTGCCGGCGCCATCTGTGATTTCGGCTTCCATGGCTACCGAATCTCCTCTATCTCCACCGGTTGCGCTTTCACGGATGTGGATGCCGCAGATCCCAGTCTTATATGCTTTTGGTGGAGGTGCGGGAGCCTCAGGGGCTATCTCGGGGGCTTTGGTTGGAGTTGGCTCTGCTGCATTTGGGGTTGTCCATGTAATGGTCGGACCAGGCGTTGCGGTGTAGGGACATGGATTGGAACCGCCTGTCACTACTGAGTAGTAAATATCTCCCTTGGGACCACACATGCAGTACCTATTAGGCAGCCTTGTTCCACGAGGACTTGCACCGTGGTAGCAGAAAGGTGTTGCCGGAGTCGTAGGAGTTGGTTCTGGGAATGGTGTCAAGGTCGACTTTGACGTAACCGATATACTGGAAGGTTTTGCAGGCGTTCTTGAAGTGGTAATTGATACAAAGCCACTCTTTCTAGTGGTTATTTTAGACGCTATATCGCCTAGCCAGCCAGAACCACCTCCAGAGGGCTTTCCGCCACCTGATCCTGAAATATTCTCTGATGATCCGCTGCACTTTTTCCCATCCGCACGCTTTTGGTTAAGGGAACATGCCTGGTCAGGATTAAGGCTTTGTTCATTTCTCGCATTCCATTTTTCCTCGAATATATCCTCCTCAAGAAATACCCGCCACATGGCTGTTTGTGGATTTGAGTCAGCCTGATTAGGATCTTCTGGTCCTAGGTCATTTTCCCATATATCGTTAGTATACTCAACCAATGCTTTGCTTTTGGCGAGCAATGTGAATCTACCTGTACCATCGTCGTTTTCATTCACAATTTGGGGCTTCTTATAACCGCGAATCATAACCTTGACCCCTGGCCATGGTCCGGCGGGATAACTTCCCTCCTGGCCTGTTAGAAGTTTCACTATTCTATTAATTTGCGACGGGTACAATAGGTCTTTGGAGTCGGCCTCTTCGGGGGTTGATATGAAGATGCGAGGATTAGAATCCGGTGCCAAAATCCCTCCAGCAGCACCCAACGGAAACAAAGCGGGCATGTTAACCGCATCACGCTTTGGCTTATCCTTCCCAGCATTTTCCCTTTCTTGCGTAACAATAGGATCTAGAACCCTCTGTGCAAAGAGTGGAGTATTGGGATCATCATTCATAAAGGCGCCATCTTCCCACAAATGCCCGAACCACATGCCCCGTTGGGAGATCACAATCAAAGCGGTGCAGCCAAATAATCCGGTAACCGAAGATCTCTTGGTACCCTCGTCTAAACCATTTTTATCGAAAGCAAATGAGACTGCGCTTGAAGTTGATCCAATCATGCGATGTAGTACCTGCCACCTCACTGGCATATTATTTACTAGATGATTAAATTAGCAAAGATATGCTTGATCATAGTTTCCCAATGAGTCCACGCTGATTCCAATATCTCGAAGGCTATGATACTTTCAAAGTACCTTGTGATATTCTAACCGGTTTGGATAATATTGTCCGCTTTTGCTCTCGACAGGTAGGATTTCGGTTTAGGGGATCGTCGTACGTACCTTGATTTATAACGTACTTATCAATCCCGCCTCTGATAGCTGAGGGTTTTGGATCTAGATAACCACGCTTCACAGCTTGCTCGTTTCGTTTTCCTTTTCCTTTTCCTTTGGGCTTGGGCTTGGGATTGGTTGTAACATGAGGTACCACAGCTGCACATGCTGTACAAGTTGGGCCACAGACAAACCGCCTTGCTGATGTAGATGAGGAAATTGTAGTTGTAGCTGTAGCTCCAGTCGCACTACATCCTTTGATAGTAGATGTCACACAGGTTGTTTTGGTTATGGTAGCAACTTTGTAGCTTGACTTTTGACCAGCTAGGTATGAGGTAGAAAAGGATACCGTTGCTGTACAAACGGGAATTTTGGTCGATTTGGTACATGTAGGCGAGCTTGTCGATGAGGAAGAACGTGAGGACTGTTTAGTGGACGTTTGTTTGGACTGGGTAGGTTTCTTGGGTTCTTCCGGATGCTTGAGATTCTCGCCAATCCATGCCAAGGTATCAGTAAGTGTCTCAATCTCGCCAATGGGTGGTTCAATTCCCTCAACTGTCTTGACGAGATTATTAACAACTTTTGTAGCGCAGCTGACAAGGTTAACTACGTCCTTGATCATGTCCGTGACTCCTGAGAGCAATCCTCTTTCTCGGATTATGGCGCGAAGCTGTCTCTCCGATATAGAGCTTCTTTTACGCTTGACTTTCGAACAATCTGGATCCGCTTTCGGTTTAATGTCCAAAGCAGCGAATAACGAATCTGTTTCATGTTTGGTCTTTTTGACATTCTTAATATATTGTGATTTCAGCTTTGGGTCAGTAATCCATAGTCTGTTGGCATGAAGAGAAAAGTACAACCCGGCGAGAAGAACTGCTTCTGATGTTGCTGCACTTTCAGGGATCGTAGTTGTAGGAACAAGAAAAAAAGGAAAGCTAGTACTCGGCGGAACCTTTGATGATGCACTCCATGTACCAGCAAAAGAAATTGAGACAGTGGGGCTGACTGAAGGATTTGAACTTGTAATAGATGATGACTTGCCTGTTCCTGGAAGCTTCGTGCCAGTGACGGTCGTTGTGTTTCCTCGGCTACTCTGTGTCGGCAATCTTTTGGTATTAGACGAGGTTTTAGTTCCTGGCCGGCCGGAAGGTTTGTTTTGAGTACCTTCACTGGTGATTGTGGAGCTCAGATATGTAGGCCGAGTGACATTTTGCCTAGTTCGTGAAGTCTGTTGATTGTTTCGCGACGACAGTTTCGAGTTTCCTTTAGTTTTGGTAACACTCGCTCGCTTGGTAGCTGACAATGGGATCTCCATAGTTCCAGGAGAACTCGCATTTGTTAGGATGGATGAATATATGGGCACTTTAGACGAAGTTCTTTGGGGAAAATTCCTTCTGGTTGTGGTCTTTTTTGTTTGATTAGAACGTGTACGGGTCCCATTTGTCAGGCGACTAGGGTTGGAATGGCTGCATGCTGTAGAATGCGTGGGTGAAGTTCTGCGGGTAATTGAAGTGGTGCTGCTAGTCAGTCCACGCAGCTTGGTGTTTACTGGAGATGCATGAAATTGTAGGATGAATGAAAACAGCAACAACAGACATAGTGGAATAGATCTTAACGAAAACATAATGCTTGCAGGTTGATGGCACTAAAGCCTATGAAAATTTATGAGATGAACTGAATACTTAGAAGATGTGAAGCAATAGCATAATGATTTTAAAAATATAGAGGAGTATGAATCGAGATATACTATGAGGTCTGTTTTTCAAGCTACAAATGTGGAATATATATAAATATGGGCATTTGCACGGTTGCCCATAGCTTCTACCAGAAAAGTTGCCATGGGATATGAGAACCAACATACACGACGTTGAAAGGATGAAGGATCAACAAATAAGCACTTTCTACATCTAGTTGTATTTTATTGGAATATGTTGTTGATAATGCCCCTTGGATTGAGGCTCTGTGTTGGTTTTTGGAAGGTAGCCATTCAAAATCCTAGGTATTCAAAGTGGACTTTGCGCATCGAATTGATAAGCGGAGATGTAAAAATAAGTGTGCCAAGTTGCCTGTACAATATAGCTATTAGCGCACCCTCTAGCATCACATAAGCCACGTTGTGCCCCACCAGCCCCCAATCAGCCCCACAAGTCTTATATACGTTGAGTTCAGCTTTCAAGCCTCCCAGGCGTAGAAGACTTGCCAACTTCAATTGATTGGCTCTCTCGGAACATCCAACGAGATCGCTGTAAATGCGCAGGTCGTGATTTTCTGCCACCATGACAAAGGGAAGTGACTACATACATTTACAATTGAAACCTTCTATGTCATTCGAAGCCTCAACTGTCGCAACTACTTTTTAATATCTACGAAAGTCTCTCCATCTCTAAAACTGCAATAGTTCTCCGAAAGTTACACATTGATAGCTGTCTATCAGCAAATAAAGCGCACGATCCGACGAGGGAAAGGGAAAATGAGTTCAGATCAGGCTTTGAAGACAAATACATTAGGAGACACCTCTGTACCGTCAAATGCCATTAAGCGAGTTTCTCACCAGACTGTAATCGAAGAGGGACTAGCTGAAGATGATGTTACAAAGATCGCGATGGGGTTAGTACTAGCAGAATCGAGACAACGTAAAGATTCGAAGCTCCTAGCTGCAACCTTGGCAAAATGCATTCCCTATGGTAGTTTGAACGCTTTACGATACTTGATTAAAGAAGAGAAAACATCTCTCACACGGGTCTTCCCAGGGCTTGTATCCCAGTGCCCGGCGGCTAAAGTCGTAGATGTATTGCAAATATTGGTCGATAATGGATGGGATATTAATCAGCATGACGAGGTACCTGGAGGTGGAATTGGGAAGGATATTTCGCATCACATTTGCAACAACGAGGATGTCATACGCTGGTGCCTGAATCATGGTGCTATAGTAGAAGATACAAGCATTGACCCATATTATAACCCGCCACTTCTGGAATGTGTCGCACGTCATGGTACGGTGTCCATCTTCAAGCTCCTACAATCACAGGGAGTAAGGGTTTGCTTAAAAATTTCGAACTCACAAAATCACTAACCTTATACTAGGCAGAAATATCGATGCGGACTTTGCATCAGGCTGTTGATACCGCAGGCGTCAGTGGTGGACATCGATTTGAGATGGTAAAATACCTGGTTGAAGAATTAGGACTCGACGTCAACGCGTTAGACGGTGGGGAAGGCAGGCCTAATTTCTGGGGGACTCCGCTCTGCTATGCCGCCCACTGGCAATCGGGCGGTAAAGACGTTGTACAGTACCTCCTAGATCACGGTGCCGACCCTCTCATCAAGAACACGAGAGGTGATGGTGACTCGTTTAGTATCGCGAGAAGTAGTAAGAACAAAGAAGTCATGGATGTGTTGGAAGCATGGACGAAAATCCACATGACGAGCTAGAGTTATTATTCAAGTAGTTGCTGGTGTTAGATGCCGGTCGAGAGTAAAATGGTCTATGAAAAATCACCTATTTAGAAAACCTTTTGGTTCTTAGCATACCTACAACAGATCAATGGAGATGGAATTCATAGCATAATCCCCATCATCGTTGAACATAAATTGACCAGACAGCCAAATATAAATCCTATAATCTTCAGTTTGTGATAATTTGTACATAACTAGAAAATATGTTTCCAAAATACAACCATAACTTTCAGACGGGACCATTTATGTTTCAATCCTCATGGGGGAGAGCAAATAATACAATGTAAATTATTTTATTACTGTGGGGCAGACGACCTGGAGGTATGGTTTTTTTTTTCAAGTATCCAATTATAGATGATTGAACTAGACCAGTATGAGCTGGTCAAGGTTATTCAGCTGTCCCAGTACTCGCATTACTTAGGCTCCAAAACTAATTATCATGAATATTTGAACCACCTAAGGACAATTAATTGCATTAATTTCATGTTGCTGTTCAGCCCCTATTCCACTTTCGCTTGTTCTAGGTGGATCCTGTCTACTACTTACCCATATTAAGCTAATGTCTAGACTAAATACGGAAATCGCAATAAGCGAAGAGAATGGCCAGACTGTGGGCCTCACGTAGCTCCCGCCTCGACTGCTAGTGGAATCTGGAAGTAGCTAGCTCTACCTCAGCCTCAAACTTATAAACAATATTGATTGGGTGAAAATACCGAGAAGCAAGCACCCCCCTCGAAACCTCTATCCATTTCTGCTTTGAATAGTCTATCTTGGCAGTCTTTCGTCGTAGCTACGGGTGGTAAACATTCCTATAAGATCAAGTTAAGATGGTCGATT
>Ga0247734_1001232_pt1 | contig 19744 bp, 19 predicted proteins | sample UWRJL103311B2_FD_180933 | JGI IMG/M metagenome (GOLD analysis project Ga0247734, IMG submission 180933) | Plant litter microbial communities from Arlington Agricultural Research Station in Wisconsin, United States - UWRJ-L103-311B-2 | ecosystem: Environmental > Terrestrial > Plant litter >... | reverse complement strand
TCACACCCCAACTGCGCTCATCTGAAAAATCGTGATAAATGTGGGCTTCACCAATTGTTTCAAGTTAAGTCACTGGAGCGATCTCAAATCGTTTAAATTCACCGGCAAAAGAGTCGCATAGATCTCCATTCTACCATTTTTCGTGGTCAGGGCGACGATAAATTCTCCGAAGGTACTGTAATTTCGAGGTACAACCTCTATAGTTCAGCAGATAATGCTCACTTACGTACCCTAGAATAATAATGGGGCCAATCTTCACCGTTCTAAAATCCAGACATTGAACGGTGGCGATGCCCTTCAGCAATTACTCCGAATGTCGAGGGACTAATGCCGGAGATAATCACAATCGCTTTTCTTGACTTAAGAAAGTGGTAATAACATGATTCCTTTGTAACAATTTTTTCCATATTTTATTTTTATGTAATCATTTCTTCTAAATTCAATGTACAGTACTTCTAAGCGCTGCTTACAAATACTATTTGATTATACCATCCATGATTCTTATGGTCCAAAGGAAGCTAACTGTATCAAAAGCAAGTTCTCGATTTTATCAATAGCCTACCTCCTACGCTGAATCACTACGTAGGCTGAACGAAATATCTTGCCTCCCATTGTCTACGTAACCTACCAAGAGGTTCAGGATATAATACTTTATATGCAATAGCCAAGGAGCCACAACCAAACACAACATTAGTATGCGAAGACCTCCTTGGGCTAAATATGGCATTATGCGAGTCTTTTGCCTTAAATTTATTGACCCGCGAGCACATGATCGAAAACGCGTGTTTCAGACACCACTTCCACTACTCAGTGCCGTTGTGGTAATTAGCCTAAGAACAATTTAGGCATGTTCGGGTTCGGCACGTAACCCAAGACATTTAACATAACAGGCACCGCAACACCTTGGATACTCAGATATCGAATGCATCATGTAGAAGTACTATTTGAATGTACATTCCGGGCACCCGGGTCCGTTTTTGTTGCTGTTCATGTTCTAGACTGCTTCCGAAACAGGAACGTTCTGGCTGAGAGGAGATATGATGAGCGCCCCGTGATTGGCAATTAATTATATCTTAATTTATATAATGAAAAAGATCGGGGGGTTCGGGACCAAAAGTTGTAGGGATGAATGTGAACGATATTAAACACACGACTTTTTGAACGGACGAATTGCTGGACATGTCATATAGCTGAGGCTGAGATTGCCATATATTTCCGTCCAGTGTTTCCCAAGCTTTTGGGTCCATGTTTCTTAGCATTTCTTGGTAATGCTTGATTCCTTGAAAGTACTTTGGTATCATAACAGCCCTCTTTCCAAAAAATAATTAAAAATGTTTTCTTACATGTACTTTTGTTTGCTGTTTACAGCAGTGTCGCACGCGTTCCCAGGACACAAAGTAACAAGATCGGAGATCACTTCCTGCTTAGACAGTGCGGCCGTTCCTCAATATCTCTCTTCAACTTCAAACTTCACAGATGCGGTTAAGCCTTACAATTTACGACTTGCTTTTACACCGGTCGCCGTTGCAGCACCAAGGACTGTAGCCCAGGTACAGGCAGCAGTAGCTTGCGGTGCCAAATTAGGCATTCAAGTTTCTCCCAAGTCTGGAGGTCATAGCTATGCCTCGCATGGGATTGGAGGCGAAAATGGACATCTGATGGTGGATTTGAAGTATTGGAATGATGTGAGCTTGGATACAAAGACTGGAATTGCAACGATTGGCCCAGGGAGTCGGCTTGGAAATGTAGCCCAGGCTCTGTATGCGCAAGGAAAAGCTGCCATCAGTCACGGCACTTGTCCATCGTAGGTTTCAAACTCGTGGTGTAACACAACAATGACTAATGATTTAATTTAGAGTAGGACTTGGTGGACACGTGCTTCATGGTGGATATGGATACAGCTCACACACGCATGGAATGGCTCTCGACAGTTTGATCTCCGCTGAAGTCGTGCTAGCAAATAGCAGTGTTGTTACCGCCTCCAAGACATCTAACCCAGACCTCTTCTGGGCCCTCCGTGGCGCTGGTTCTTCTTACGGAATCGTGACATCTTTCAAATTCCAAACACATACTGCTCCGGAAAACAACACAGTTTTCTCCTACAATTTCAACTGGAACCAAACACAGATTCGAAATGCCTTTGCGGTTCTTCAGAATTATGCAAATACAACTATGCCCTTGGAGTTGAACATGCGACTCATGGTTAACTCATATTCTATCCAACTGATGGGCGTGTATTATGGAAGTCAGGCGGACTTCAAAGCTGAAATCACACCTTTACTTACAAAGATTGGAACTCCCAGTAGTACAAGTATTACAACTCAGGGATGGATTGATTCCTTGAATACTTATGCGTATGCTTCTTTAACCGTGCCTTTGGATTATTATCAAGTGAGGCTAATTTCCGAATTTCCATTGAACTTCGCTAACACGTTCTTAGCACGAAACCTTTGTAAGATAACCGTACCATGCATTGTTTACCCTTCTAACAAATTCACAATTTAGTTTGCGAAGAGTTTGATGACAGTCGCCGTCGATGATGCCGCAATGGATGCATTCTGGGCTTACTACACCAACGTTGCCAAGAAAGTTAATCGTGTAAGCCCCTTTTCCTCGACCCACTTTGATTCACGCAGCTCTTGTCTAAATTAAATCATAGAACTGGTATATGATGGTAGATCTCCATGGCGGACCCAACAGTGCCATCAGTAGAGTCCCCGTTGGTGATACTTCCTACGCTCATCGCAATGCTCTCCTTAAGTACCAATTCATGGACCAGTCGTTCGGAACATATCCTTCCAATGGATTTGACTTCATGAACGGCTGGGTTGCTACGATCACCGATACGATGAAGAATACAGCCTATGCACCTTTTGGAATGTACATCAATTACGCAGATCCGTCGCTCTCACCCGATGAAGCCCATACTCATTATGTAAGTGCTCGTATATATGTCTATTTTGATCACTCAGGGACAAGTCAATACATCAACCCTCTGATAAACGTTGCGTTCAGAAACGCTAACATAAGTGTCTTCAGTGGCTGAAAAATTATGCAAGACTAAAGACAATCAAAGACAGCATAGATCCAAAGTCTGTATTCAGTAATCCTCAGGCCATCTCACGAAAGTGATCTTGGCTGGATATTGAAATTAAATTGCATTACCAGGTACCAGTAAGAACTATGGAAAACAATCCAGATACAATATGTCTTTTAAATGAGATTCAATAAAACCTTAGGAGGGATGCTTCAGCTAGACCGTTCTTTCGTATAGACTTCAGAAACTTGATTAATATGTTTCTCCATATTCGTGAATCAACCGTGACACTTACCCTGGATACTCTATGGAGGGTTGTTCGCGATATGTGACGCTAAGGGGCTTTGCAGCTTAATCAACAGAGGTGGACTTTAATTGGTGGACATAAATGTTTTCAATATATTTAACGTCACTAGGCTTTGATATTCCAGGCAATAACGGATTCAAAATCTCGGCGGGCAATGGTCTGAGGTTTTTCAATCTACTTTGCTAGTTTTCGCTCGATCTTGCTCTTGATTTCCACACCTACAGGGTTCTCCGAATAGCTTTTCACTCTCCCGTGAAATGCTCCACAAAATTTGTCAAATCGATTCAAGCATTTCCCAATCGTACGGCCACGCTGAAATCGGTGCCGAACGCGGAGGTAGCGCCGTACTATATTCCCCACGCAGATGCATATTTATTGGTGTAGTAGGCTTGAAGTTGTATGGCCACAGGAAGCAAATTGTATAACATGTGAACATGTGAACATATGGCCATATTTGAGTCATCGATTGGCACACCGGTTGGCAGATCTCGATGCAAATTGCAAAGATAATTGGTGTATACCCCGCGCAAGTGTGATTTCCATAGGTGGCAGGCTCTAATCTCATGATATACAGGAAGGAAACTGCATAGCGTTTCAACAGATGGCCACAGGTGAGCCGTCAATGATGGGGCACACCTCTGCTCTCCAAGTGAATCGATTGTATATACTTATCTTATGTAAGGTCTTGGCACGGAAGCCTGTGTAAATACCTATGTAAGGAAGCGGATTGAGATTGTGTTAGGTAGCAATGTGTTCCCACCGTTCTATCTGCTAGAGCGTTGTCGCTCATATTACATTCAAGAATCAAACCGTTCTCTACTATAAAAGTAGCTAGCTGAACACAAAGTCTCTGGTGTCTTATCTCTAGTAACGCTTTAACCACCTACGACCAACAGACCCGACTCTGAGAATTTTGAGCCATTCGCTAAATAACTAAGCTGTATCGGCGGAATATATCATATTTTTAGACCAGTTAAGAGAATGACAGGCTTAAGATAATCGTGCCGACTCGGGAAGCTCGGCCTGGCGCTCACGACTAGGCTAGTCCAGACTTCTGGAATTGTTGCCAATGTAATCATGCAAATGACTCTCGTGATAATACAGACGGACCTTGCACCAAGTGCAGCCATGAACTCTGCTCTACGTATACTGTGGATTGATACTTCTAAAGGCTATTCGGTGCTGTTGAGACACTTGAGAAGATTTGCCGCTGCTAGTCTAGAGTGACAATGGAAGGGGCAACAAAGATGGCAGTAAAAGGAGCAGAAATCAAGATTACAATCATAAGCAACTTATGAACCTATGTACGAGCTTGTTAGATTCTTTTCTTTTTCTGTTCTGCGTTACTTTTGACAAACCTGTGAATGGCACGCAATACCATAGTTCAGATAACGAATTAGCTACCCGATAGTTTTCAGTAGTTAGCTAATATCACCCAGTTTCTTTTGACTGTTAGCGTAAGAATAATCTAGTATCTTTAGATATACTTGCCTTAAAGCTTCAGTTAAAGTAAAAATAGAAAGCTTTGCAGCTTATAATAGTTGCTATAACTTGAAGAAAAGTCTCCTTACTTCATCATTTGTAAAACAAGGGACGTTATTTAGAGATAAAAAAGCTAAGATTTTGTATTTAGAAGATTCGAATCAGCAGCATTCGTTGTAAGTTGCAGCATAACTTGTGGAATAGGACTTGGCATTCAAACTTTTCCCCATCTCGAACTGTCGGTATAATGACCGAATATCATTCGGGTCACGTGTTCCGTTTGAACCTGATCAGTAGTTATATCAACACCATCACTTACGTAGATCTTACAATACAAGCCAACTGATTACCACCGAATACAATACGCACCGAGCACTAGTGCAGTGTATTCAAAGAGAGTCAAAACCATGCGTATGGTGTGAACCGACACGAACGTTACAATATATCAGCAAAACCCAACAGACAAAGATATTTAGGTTGGCTGTTCGTATTTCTTTTGAATTAAGTTCCCTGATACAAGCGTATGTATTTTCCTTAAAGTGTTTTTCAGGATTGATGAAAATCTTTTCTCTTAAATCTAGGGTCTCGATAGATCTTTAACTTTTGTATTAGACCCTCAAGGTTAGTCGTAGAATTGATTGTCAGATTGAAACTCTCTGGAAAAATCTATAGCGCTTATGTATCGTGTGAAGACCTGGCTTAAGAATCTGAAGGATACGTCTTTTGATATCATATTATCATGATGAGTTTGTTTTGACAGTGCTGATTCCACGAGACAAACCGAGACATTTAAGGAGTGCTCTTAGATTATAGGATTAATTTACTCCTCTTTGCCTTTCTGGCCTCAAGTATTTATTAGTTTGGAGGCGTCAATGTCACATATATACGTAATTCTGATATTCAAAACGTCTGATCAAACATGATATTTGTGGATCTATCTGGTTTCCTTACCAGCAAATGAAACACCAGGACATGTGGAATCTAACCTGCTCAACTTGCCCTAGCGGACAGCAGACTTACAACGGTCGTTTGGTACAAATGACCTACTAATCCCGAAAGCTGCTCCCATTCGAAGCATAGTCTGTGCGAGGAAAGTTACCCGCCTAGCAAAAAGTGCGAACCTCAGGCTGCTCATCGTCTGTATCCCCCAACACTGGACCAACAGAAACAGCATCTCCCCGCTCCTCTCTCTCTTTGCCGCGTCCTCCGGCACCCTTTGGTCCCGGATCCTCCCAGCCAAGAGCATGTCTACCTCCACCAAGCAAACCACGATGTTTCAACTTCTCCCACCAGATCTTTAACCTGCTAGGAGTGAAGTCCGACTCCACAGATTCTTGGCAGATGGGTAAACCACCCTCCCAGTGGCGGCGGACTACTGTGTTGCGCTCCTCCAGAAGACGTAAGCAAAGCTGGTCACCCTCATTGATGCCGAGAGCGCGGATTGTGGCGATAGCGGTGGCGGCGGCCTTGACGTGTGCGCGGGAGTCTAACCTGGTAATTGACGGGACATATTTTGGATGCTCGATGTGTGCGAGTATCGAATGGATACAGGCGACACGGAAGAGGGAGATGTCAGGGATTTGGTTTTCTGCCTTGAGCGTGGGTTAGCATATACTTTTGGTGATTGCAACCTAAGTCAACCGCGCCAGATCTGCTGAGAGTGAATCTCAAAAGCGCAAAAATAAATTTATCAAAGTAATTCACTAAGCAAGAGATGGATAACTCACCAAGAGATCACTGCGAATGACAGCAACGCGAGCCTGTACCTCTTCATCGCTCAACTCAGCAAACGGGATACCTGTGAACTGTGTAGGAGTAAGCAATTGCCTTCTCAAACGCGTAGAGATCTGGATTTGATCGGGTGTAGCTGTAACTTACCTTTGCATACATAGTTGAGAAGTATGTGATATCGTCAATGATAACAAGCTGTCTATACGTATGTGGGCGCGAAGCCAACGAATCTACACTTGCCATCTCTGCGTCGATGATCCTGTTGGGGTTGGTGTAGAGTCGTTCTGTGCTTGCGTTGCCGTGCGCTACTGCTGAGATACTACCTTCTGCTGCGAACTCTGGCTCACCAAGGTCGAGGCTGGAAATCAAGCTCAAGCTTGAAGAAGGTCGCTGAGGAGGATTGAGACGTGGAAAAGACATTGGGAAGCTTAGTCCAAAGGCATTACTCTGAGGACACGGGTTAACGTAAATCCGAAGTGGGACGCGTGGTAGAGTGACGTCGCTTAGCCCGAAAGGGGGTGGAGGAGGAAAATGGTAACATACCTTTGCATCGCGAGTGCTGTTCAAGTCAGCATCATTGTTTTGTGAAGATGAGACCATGACAGCTGGTATCTCTTTGACGTATCTGTATACTTGTGAAGTTGGCTTTATGTGCTGAAAAGAAAATGAAGAGGGAGCGGAGTGACGAGGGACAACTCAACCTCGCGTGTTTACTACTTAGGAGGATGCCAAGACAATGAATATGTATTCGCCTTGTTTACAAGGCTGCTCTCCTGCCCTGGGCATGAGTACATAGATTTTAATCACGCAATTAACAACTTCTAATGACGTGAAATTGTTCTAGAGTGAATGCTACGCAGTGTTCTTCTTGTTCTTGTTACATTTAGTTAGCTTGCTGAGGTTGATTAACCGAGGGGGTTGGACCCACCTCCCTCTTCGGGTTAAGCGAGAAATTAGGTGCACTTTCTTTTTCTTGACTAAAGTCTATTTTAGAGGCTGCTTTGTTAGTAAACTCACTCGTAGGGAGCCTAGCGTTTTTCTAGACACGTAAATAATTCCAAATTCTAACCTTACAATCTTAAAAGATAATGGAAATTGGACAAAGCCATGGAGTTGATCGTTGAACGTTTTCCATTGTTAATGACTAATGGTGCAGAATGCCACTGAAATGCATCTAAATCATGAATCATTATCCGCATCCTCATCATTTTCCATATGTTTCTCACTCTGCTCCACAGCATCTAACCAGCTGGGCAAGCCAGTCTTGAGCACTAAGTAAGGATTGAGATCTGGCCCGAAATATCGCTCTTTCCTCGTTGTACTTCTAGCACCTCCTTCAAGGGCAGACATTGCAGCTCTGGTGGTTCGCATGCGCTTTGTTTTCTGTCCACCTTGGCTTAGGAGGCTACTCATTCGCAGGCGCTCCTCTGAGAGGCGCATATCATTGGACACGATCGAACGAACATAAGGGGCCATATCAGTTACGAGGAGGTGCATTGGGCGATCAAATGACGACATTTCTAGAGACGAAGATATTTTTGACGTCCAGGTATCTGGTTCCGATATTGGGTCAAATGCTGAGCTGAAGTCGCGTCGAGTGATTGAAGTGTCTGATTTCAAAGGCCGGTTTCGAATGAGCTTATGTATCGATGCTGCACTTGGTCGGTCTAGCTGCGTGGGTATTCCATATCCACGTATTCTGTGCTGCTCGATCTGGAAGTGGTCCCTTGAACGGGATCTGATCCAAGATGAGATATCAACACGAATAGATTCGCTTCCGAAGCCCTCAAAGGGCTCAACCTCAAGAATCCTACGTCCCAGTGGATAGTCTTCGCGAGCTTTTGACAACATTTCCGGAAGACTTGCATCCATTGGCCTTTTGTTATCTGGAGCGAATGCTGTGCCAAAGCACCCATCATCTGCGCTCATACTTTCGACAAAGTCCGCATATATTTGTAACATGGATAGTTTATCATTTTGCTCCTTAAATGAAAATTGAGATTTCGCTGTCCATCCAGTAAGGTCAATGCTGTCATGCCAGTCACTTGCATCTAGTTGCCAGCTTTCTTGGGTCTCGCGCAACATCTCTGTTTCGACGTTTAAATGGCTTTCGTCACTTTTAAGGTAGTCTTGAGATAACCAGCCCATGCCAGTCTGATAAGTCCCTTCGCTCACAACTCGAAGAGTGTGCCCATCCTTATCCACATCAATTCCTGGAGGCCAACGAGGACAAATCCAGTCCACGGTTCCTTTGTTATCGCCAACACCAAATTGACACCATAGGTTGAGGTCCATCAAAGAGCCTCGAAGGTCCTTGTTCCGGCTCTCGTACAATGTTTTGGCAGCGTCATGGCGGATCATATGACCCTCGTTGGCAGCGATAAGTACCATGTGGTCAGCGGCAACATTTGCTGGAGGGGCAGTAAATCGTAGAATAGCGTGAAGTGAGAGGGATGCTATTGGTATAACAGATTCATCAGTACAGGTCATAATAATTGGCCGTTTGGATCCAATGACCATCGCCATCACTGTATTCCAGAAGTTTTTGTCCTCTTCATACAGGATATCAACCTCTTCGAAAAAAATCAAAGACTGCTTTTGGGTCTTTCGAGCGACTTTGGACGGAGCTTTATTGGGGATAGTTTCGCCGGTTTCTGTGCTTGACGACCTGACCTTCGGTGTGTTATCTGCCTTTGCGGGTTCTTTTGCTTTGAAAAATGAGTTCATGGTGCCTTGCCGACCACTCTTCAAATCGGCATCGAGGGCATCAGCTACTCTCTGAGTGTCCGCATCAATAGTCTCCGATTGTTGGTTGCTTGGTCCATGCACTAGATGGTTACGTGTGACGTCGCCTACCCTGTCCAGGATATCCTTCCCACTACGCCTGCTGCTAGGATTGATCTCAAAAACCTCAAACCCAAGCTCTTTGGCAACCGCATACACTGCTGCACTTTTACCACATCCATGAGGTCCGCTGATAACAACCCCATTGGCATTTTTTCCAAGATCGCCTGTTCCAGCATTCACAACTGTTTTCATGAGTGTAATTTGACTACCTGATGGCGAATCTTGGAGCTCTGCAAGCTCGTCGATAAGACTGTCTTCCTCGCCACTTGACACTACAAAATCGTCAAGTTTCTTGGACTTACGTACGCGCTTTGTAGGAGGCTCTGTTTTCAATTGACCTGACCGTTTGCCAATTCTTTTATCAGGAGTAGTCCCTGTAGAAATGAGAGTCAACGTTTGTAACCATTCCTTCAGAATCAAGGCCTCTGGAACATTGTGCAGAACCTCTACAGCGGACTGAGGGGAGTATTTATGAGCCCATAGCTGAGTCTCATACTGATTTTGATCAAACGCAGACAACTTTGTTGCCAATGACTCAAAAAGTTTTGGCGACGACAAATTGGCGACCTTCTCTTTTCGTTTGTGTTCTTGAATCTCATCTTCATCTGTGTCATCGTCATTTTCACTTCCAGCGAGAGGCATTGGAGCATGCAGCTGTCTGCGTATATGTTTTTGAATAGTGGGACCGGATTGAAAATGTCTGGTTGCAGCTCGCAGACAAGCCGGAACTGGTGGATATTCGTCTAGATTGATTTCTTGAATACTCTTGATGACATCGTCGATGGATAATTGCGAAGCCAGAGCGGAAATTAGATTCTCGTTAGACGCCACTTCCATCGCCTGATACTTTGATTTCTTTTCTTTAGTGGGACATCTTATCCAAGAAGCTCCGTCTTCCTCGGCCACATCATTCGAAGGTTCGAGACCACGGACATGGACCATATCCTTCCATGGCCAAGCTGGCTCCAGTACACCGGGTAATTTTTGTGTCTTTGAAGTGTTACCAAATCCAGAAAACCCTGAAGGCGGTATATTCTTCGGCGTAGAATGTATTTTCTTGGTCGGAGTTCCTTGCCGGCTACCCCTGTCTTTTGATCTTGACCTCCCGACAGAGGTAGCTTTTGGTTTGGGTCTGCCTTTGCTTATAGTGGCCTCGTGTGACGTTTTAGACGCTGATATGATGCTTGCAGGTACTAATGTTGCAGCTTTAGGTAGGAAAAACGGATGGGCAGTAGATGACCCATTGCCAGCAACTTTAGTGCTCTTGGGAGGTTTTGGAATGTCTAAGACCTTTTCACGGAAAGAGGATGCGGTGCGAGTGCCGTCCAAAATAGCCTCAATCTTCTGCCCTACGTTTGGTGAAAGTAATTGATCGTTCGTATACCGGATAATCACGAGTCTCATCCTGGGCTGCTTCGAATTGTGTGCAGAACGTGGTCTGGTAATAGGTTTCACTACTACGTTTGGTTTTTGCGGTGGGGATCCTAGAGTACCACATTTTGAGTTGAAGTGCAGTGTTTTCCTAGGCTTAATTTCCTTAACCAATAACGATGGGCTACCCACCTCGGCTTGATCAGGAAGATCAACTCCATCACCAATTGCTGAAGCATCAACAGTCCCAGGAGTGGTCCAAGGAATCCCTATTGCCACAATGTCAAAACCTTTCGCCTCTGAACTGCTCGACGAATATTTCTGATCTTGGGCCGCATCCACAAGCCCCCTGTTATGTTCACCTAATTTTCCATGTTCCTGGGAGATATCATTTGGTTCTGATACGGTGTCGGTGTTCTTTTCGGAAGCCTGACGTTTTGCACTTGGATGCGACTGGGTGATGCCATTCACAACCACTGGCTGCTCCCCATTACTGTTCTGTAGGCCATTTTTCCCTTGGGGTGAGTTCGTTTTCTGCCGCTTCCTCCGATTTTCATTCAAATCTACTTCCAGCATATCTGCACTGCTTGCCTCGTTTGTATGTAAGGGTTTTTGTGTCTTCACGATAGAATTTGCCATTGTCCCAGGAATCGATATGTTTCCATCACTAGATACCTTACGCGGCCTGCCCCTTTTTGCTTTCGGTGGGAGTTCTGCGGCTGCCAACTCATCGGGAACGATCGGGAGAGCGGCAGCATCTGGAGATTGATTGCGATCGAACTCGGGCTCTACATGGAAAAGAATTATTAATATAGTATAACCGAGGCAGAGGAGCAGAACGTACTGGCAGATCTTTCAAACAAAGGATAGACGGGTTTACCCTCATTCAGGGAACCCATTGATTTTGGCATCAAGGCTGCCATTAGGGGGCAGTCAAAAACGTGAAGCTCGACTTATATTTGGAGAAGGTGGTGCTGGCCATCAGGAAGTGGATTAAACCCGAATCATATGAGGAGTGATAACTTAATATATAGGAGTCCAATAGTAATAGTGACTTCAGAACCTCCAAATATCTAGTATGGATTTGTAGGATTACACTGGGTGATGTTGAGAATGATGTGGAGATTTTGACGGCGGGAAGGATAGCTCAATGGAGTCCGAAGCGAATTTAGTATTCAAATGTTTGACTAGATCTCTCAGTTTCTATTTATCTGGTAGATTGGCAAATGATCTGAAAGTACCGTGATGTGGTGTTGTCAATGGTCGGGGTAAGATTCATCTTCATCTTCGTCGCGTACTGAAGTAGTAAAGTCGCGTCAAGCAAAGAACCACTTTAACCCGCGTCAGCATCGCCAAGCCCGATCAACTTTTTCCGGTGCCGAGCGAAAATAATAAATTTTGGGGAAGTGTGCAGCAGATCAACAGCTTCACCGACCAACCTTCACCCAAGTTGGCATACGGAAAATTGGGAAAATGTCGTCCAGATTTTCAATCCAGAAGCCTTATGTTGTGGCATCCCTCCCACGACCCATTGATCACTCAAACGGTCGATATGTTGTGGCAGACGTGCATGGCGGGGCGCTGGGATCGAAGAAGAGAAAAAGATCAGAATTGGCGGTTGGAGTAGATGGTGAAGGCGTTACTTTATACGATGTAAGAACTCTGAAAATATACTCATGCATGCACGCTTCTAATAACCCTAGATATCATCTTCCAGATTAATTACCTCATATGCCTTACCACCGCAAAGCTCTTTCACTTGTCCACCCAGTTCGCTCAGGACTCGGATCTCGAAAAATAAGTTTGAACGAAGAACCTATGTCTCTACCACCATCCCTCAACCACAAGTCACACTATTTTACGAATCCACCGATGGCAAGCAAGCAGCGCAATCCTCTACTGAGACTTACAAACTTGCCAGCTCCAAAACTCCTGTGGTGTACATGGGAACGATTGCGGCTGCACAAGGCGCAGAAACTTCAACAGAAATGTTGGACTTGTTAATTGTCAAGCAAGATGGGGAGATCGAATGCCTCGACGGTAATAATTTGCATAAGAAATGGACTTCACCTGCAACTGCCATCGGCCGAGACGCTGGCGCTCCCCTCAAGAATGTCAAAGTTGAGTTTGCTCAGCTAACCAATGCATACGCAGCTGGACAAGGTGTTTTCAAAGGCCGGAAAGATCTACTGGCTATGTTCTCGGATGATAGTGAGGAAAGTAGAGAGAGCCAGGACATATCTGAAGATGGTTTCAACCCAGATGTTCTCTTACTCATCACGAAATCCGGCGACTCATCTCCAGTCAGAAATGTTCACATGGTTACTCTTCCAAGAAAGGGATCAGCTAGTTTCGACAGCTCCAGCCGTTCAGTCAAAACCTTGCTAACTACAATCTTACCAACCCCAAAAGGGAGCCAGTTTGCAAGCGGTGCTACATTTAATTTGCAGGTTGCCTCCGGCACCATTCAGCAACTTGACAATGGTGCGGTGACCACTTTCGAATTCTCAGAAACGATCCTCAACGAGGTCTCTAAGATTAGAATGGAGGGGGCTACTTCGTTCCAGAGATTATCGAGCACCGCCGTTATGGTATCCAATGACACATCTATCAGCGTTTATAATCCAAAATACCTCTCACGAATGGATTCGATCGCTCTAGAAAGCAGCAAGTCACGCGGAGCCTGCAAACTAGTTTCGTATTTTCCCAAGGACAACACCGCTGTAGCTATTTCAGACAACGAGCTAGTTGCTATCCAGATTGAAGGAAAATCCCGTGCGCCTGGTCTCCTTATAGACTCCATTGGCTGTTCCACTGAAGACCAAATTAGGCCCATAGAGACCATTGCTGAAGCCTTTCCCGCTGAAGTCCCGCTACAAACTATGGGATCATACCTTCCTGGGTCTATCAACTTCGGGGAGGCTGGTCTGAAAAGTCAAGCCAAGTCCATGGAGATTGCTTTCACCACCAATAATGTTGGTGACTTTGATACGCTCATGGCGAATAAATTAGTCGAAGGACCCGAGCCAGAGGCAGCTGATATTGATAAACGTTGGGCTATATATGCTTTAGGCAAGATTTTTAGCTGGACTAAAGCAGATGACTCTGAATATCGACTCGGCACACAGTTTTACCCCCCCGATACCTTTATGTGGTTACTTAAGCATGGATATATGACCACCGCCAATATCGAATCTGCTCTACGAAATGAGATCAAATCGTCTGCTTTAGATAGCCTTCCCTCTGGTGAACTAGTCAACGCTATAGTTGAAGTGGACCCGAGCATAGACTTCTTGCGCATCCTCATATCGCGAACTTATCTTGATGCTTCGGAACTTGCCCACGCAATCCGGATTCTAATGGACAGCCTCGAACTCTTTGGGGATAATGCGCATACCAAGCAAGCTCTACTGACAAATGGGGAAGACATAGACATGGATGACATCGAGAAAGAAAAGGAAGTTTTAGACCTACAAGCAGAAGCGGAAGCTGATCTAGCACTGATTGAGTATCAGCTCGGTGCAGGCTCTGGTGTAAAGGGAGAAACACTTAGCCTTGCACTCGGAAAGCTTTACACCTGTCCGACCGAGTTGATTGTGCACGCTCTTCAGACGGTATTTACGAGCCAAGAGATAGTGTCACTGATCTATCAGCTTCGCTTCGATCTACGTGGAGGTGCCTGGACCTCCCGGTATCTGGATCATTCGGATGAGCTTGACGAGGAAGATGAGATGTCAAACAGCTCGATTATCATTATTTGCAGCCTCCTTCATAACTGCATTGACGCTATCGGAGCCGGGGGATGGATCTCGGGCAATGTCAAATTGGTGAATGGCGATGCCTTTGAGGCCGAGGAGCTCATTGGGAGCCTCAAGAACGAGATCAGCGCCACCTTGGAGGGACTCGAAGAAGCAGCATATCTGAAGGGGGTGCTAGGGGAGCTGATCCGATATGGCGCTTCGGTTGAGAAGGTGCTGCCGAAACCGCCAACTCAGAGCCAGACTCCCGATTCCCCGGCTGGCACTAAACGAAAGACAATGCACAAACCAGTGCTGATGCAGCTGTCGGACGAGGCGCGAATCCTCCCTTTCGGTCTGAAAGCAGACCAAAACATCTCGATGATGAGAATCGGGGCCGGCGGAGAATTATACAAGCGGACCATGAGAGATGTTGGGCGGCTTAAGAGTCGGAAAGTACCGAAATACTCGCAGGAGCGAATCGAGATATGAGGCTCCTCTGGTCAGCCAGCGAGGCAGATGGAGAGGGCGGCAGGGCAGGCGGACAGGTAAGCCCCAGGCAGTAGGATCGGGATCGGGGATGTTCTAGATTCAGCCGTATAATGGCCATGGAGGAGGAGGCTCTGCTGTGGTGAGAGGGGGGAGAGCGCACGAGTAAGCTAGTGAGTGAATCAGGCCGGTTAGTCCAGTCAGACAAACGTCGGGAAGCTTAGCCGTACTCGGTCTGAAATTGCACCAAAACCCAATTCCAAAATGAATGCTCCACGATCGAGCCAGCCAGCCAGTGCAGTCACCGCAGCGTGCAGTAGCGTCTTTACGAGATTTAGTTACAGAATACCGTAGGTGCTCCGTACACGCACATTAGTTTGTGACGGGTACGGAATGGTTCATGCTCATCATCATCGCCAGCAGGACCCTGCCTGCCCCGTCCCCATTCTTGCTTCAAACTTCAAACCGCCCAACCAGCCAAACGAGCCCACCTCATCCATTGTACTTTGTATCAGCGCCACCCGGGGCCCGCAACAACACATCTGCGGTCTGCTGTCTCCTGTCTGTTGCTGCAAAACGAAAACCTTGGTCTTGGCTACCCTATCGACGGTGGCGACAGTACTGTACCGGCCGGTTACGAGGTAAAACTATGGGGAACAAACACCCAACGGTGGAAATGCAGCGTGGGGCGCGGATGGCGGAAAGGAGGAGAACAAGCCTCAAGCTCCCGGGAAACCAGCTTGTTGGGGGACCAACAACGGTTTCTGACATGACAGCCCTGTGTGTGAGCAGTAAAAAGTGTAAATGGGTGATAAATGCCCCTTGTGGCAGCCTGGAAACATGGGTTAAAATACAGTATTAGGTATATAATATGTATACTGTAGTGTAATGTGTAATATAGTGTAGTGTAATATATAGTGTGGTGACATGTACTCGGTACTACGGTACTACGGTACCACGGTACTATTACTGTATACCCGACGACTATACTATGCTATGCTATGCTATGCTATGCTATGCTATGCCATACTGTTATAATATATTGCTGTAACTGCCTGTGCTACTATTTCTGCGACTGTGCTACCATGCTGTAACTGTACTACTACTACTGCTACTACTATACTGTAATTTACTTAGTACTTACTACTCTACTACTCTACTACTCTACTACTTACCCCGTCCCGCGTCCTTGTGATCTGTCCCGTGGGGAGCGATTATACTTACTTATGATTGTCCAGTACATACCAATTACCCCGTATATACGGCAGTAGTATATATCCGTACTTCACTTATTACTGTATTTAAGCCCGGCCCGGCCCCAAAGCCGAGTGGAAGCGCCATGTATCTGGCTCCGGCCAAGATCAGCCCTGTGTGTGGTAATCCCATTCCCATTCCCAACTCCCTCCGCAATAATCGACGTCACTCAGATGCAACCGCAGAAAAAGAGTGTGGTTGAGGGTGGTATGCAGTGGCTCCCCTGCTCCCCAATAGAAAAAAGTATGGTGTGGAGAAAACATGGTGTGGTGCCATTTATCGCTACCTAAACTTTCAATTTTCAGCTCGCTGCACGCTACACGCCGGCTTCATTGGGACTGATGACTGACTGCCCCAACATATACGCGATCGACTCTCGACTCTCCGACTCTCTCCCTCTCTCTCCCACTATCTTACCTTCCCTTACCTTACCTGACCTGACCTTGCTCTCTGACTTATTTTGACATTTGCTTTTATGATACCCATCCATCGTCTCTTTGTTTGATTATACACAGGTCTCCATCCGCGCTACTGCCAACACGAACATTACGAAGAAGAAAACCACCGACGACGCGGGGTACATTACATAGCAGCACGAACACGGTGCTCAGCCTCATACCTCCTAACTCCCAACTCCCACCCTCATTTCAAAATCATGACCTTTCTCTGAACTCTGTCGGCGCAAAACCCCTTCAGAGAAAATGAGTTTCGGAGCCTCGCCCTCGGACATCATCATCGTCGTCAAGTTCTGCAAGTCCCTCTACCGCAAATGCAGATCCGCCGGCGGCGAATACGATGAAATCTCCCGCGAGGTGCGCGGGCTGCACACGGTCCTGCGACACCTGAACTACGAAGTCGATGCGCCCGAGTCACCGCTGAACCGCGATGCCTCGATATGGGGACGACAGCTGGCTCCCATCATCGGGGGCTGCGATAGCACGTTGCGTCAATTGGATGCGTTGATTACCAAATATGGGCGGTTGGCGAACGATGGTGCCGCGGAGAGTCCTTCCAGCCCCAGAGTCATGTGGGAGAGAGTCAAGTTTGGGAGCAACGAGATGGACCAGCTAGGCGGGCTGCGAGTGAAGCTTATAAGTCACAAAACAAGTTTGTCCCTGTTCTTGGACACAATCCAGTTGCATCAAAGCGGCAAAATGGTGGAGACGTTGGACAATCAGAGTGGGCAGTTGGATGTAATATTGGATAAGGTGGATAAGATCGCGACGAAGATGCAGCAAAAAGGCGGGAGTGTGTTGACGAATTACGATGATGACGATAGGGAGGTTTGGAAGCAGTTTCGCAGGGAGTTGGTTGCCGAGGGCTTCTCAAGTGATGTTTTACAGCAGCATAAGGTTGGTTATGTTAGATTATAAGACGTAGGATGACATCTAACTTTAAACAGGATGTTCTGAGAGCTTACATTCGGGAAATCGATACTCAAGGTCTTTTAGAGCCAATTGCTGTTGATCCGCCGGTAGCAGCTCCACCAACACAACCCTCCCAGACGGAGAGATGGTTGGAAAATGTGCAGTCTCCTTCGGTGCAGTCTTCGACGTTGGTTGCTACAGAAGATGCACCACCATCTTTCGAATCCCTGGATACACCAAGCGATGCGTTTTCAGCAAAAACAATGATGGTACAAGAAGAAAACTTGAAATTTCCTCAGTCCATGAAAAGGGAGAGACCAAAGCCAGAATCAAGACACAATAGTTCAAGACAGCTAGACGTTCCTCTAGAAAAAAAAATGACCGAAAGGAGGTTGAGTGGACCTATTGAAAGACAACCGTCTCCTTTACCAAAACTCGTCACGTCCTCTACGGATGAAAAAGACCCCGTATATCTGAATACCGATGGTTCATCAGAGAGCGACACAACCGATACCTCCTCCGACCAATCTCGGGCTCCAACATACGGCCAGATCATCACAACCACCAACTTATTAGCACTAAGCCAAGCGCTAACCATCCGTCCACCATCTCCTGTAAATAGCTTCAACAGTCAAGGTTCCTACTTAGAGGATGCTGCCACTCGAAGCATGGCCTACCGTCCCAAGAAAATGGAATATGGCTCGTCCCCTCAGCAGCCAGGCGCAATGCCTATCCCATCACCGAGCAATAAAGTAGGAGATCGTCTCGGAAATATCCCACCTTCAAATCCAATTCGTCTTGCACCAGATGCTCAAGGGAAAGAAATTCCCGCGGACGCGAAGTGGACTAAGATAAACCGCCGTCTCGTGTCTCCCGAGGTACTTCACCAGGCCCATAAGCGTTACGAAGCGTGAGTTCCTATTGTCCCAAGAATTCTAAAGTTGAAACTGACATATTATACCCAGTCGTCCAGATTTCGTAGCAGTCCTCGGTGTTCTCTCCCGGGCCGAAATCCAAGATTTAGCGGCTCGCTCACATACACTCCGAGAAGCCCGTCGTCGACGTAATTTCCCGCGCGAAGTTCCACCTGCTCATCCCCCTCGTCCCACCCTCTCCCCAAGCCAATCATTCAATTCTCACTCAGCAACCCCTCACTCCCCGAATATTCCCTCTTCCGCTGCTTACCCCGTCCGCTCGCTCCCAATTCATCGTTCTAGAGGAGGTCATGACACGCCGTCTTCTGAATCAGACTCAGACTCAGAAAGCTCCAAGCATGTGAGATGGGGCCCAGTAAAACGGAAGAGTATCCCAAGGAAAGGTGGTGTGCATAGGCAAGATGGACAAGGAGGTTACAATGGATCATTCCAAGGACCACCAAGTCCGGTCTGGAGTCCCGCAAGCGTTGAACGAGAACGGGCATTTCGTGACCCGGAACGGGTGGTGAAATGGCGAGACGACGATGGCGCTGTGAGACGTAGGGATGGGGAGCGGGTCGTGGTTAAGAAACGCGATGGGGAGAGGAAAGAATCTGGACACCATAGTCGTGGTCACGGAGCTTCGCATCATCACGGTCACAATCATCACCGCGGTGATCGAGAGAGGGATGGAAGGGAGAAGGATAAAGAAAGGGGAGAAACCAAGGAGAGGAAACGATGGAAGGATAATCTTACAGCGGCAGGAATCGGCGGTGCAGCAGCGAGTCTGATCAATGTTCTGACCGAGGCTGCAGAAGGGCTCTAAGATATTTGATTATTTTGGCCAGACAGCGACAGGATCATCGGAACAAACAAACCGAATGGGATTACCGGAAGCGACAACAGAAGTTTCTACCCAGATGTAAGAAAGAGCATGCGCGTTCACCCTTTTCTTCATGCATTTGCCCGTGTCATCTTTTTGGGGGATGAGGGAAACTTTCGTTTTACTATTACTACTACTGCTGCTGTTGCGGTTGCGGTTACTACTTTATATATACCTCGGTGTATTATTTCATTTTATTACGAGAGAATTGTTTGTATGACAGAGTTAACGAAGAGGATGTCGAGACGAAGATTATATGATAGCCCTGATACGATAAGATAGCCCCGCCACTTGTACAAGAATGAAAAGAAAACATAAAAACATA
>Ga0247734_1001231_pt1 | contig 19787 bp, 21 predicted proteins | sample UWRJL103311B2_FD_180933 | JGI IMG/M metagenome (GOLD analysis project Ga0247734, IMG submission 180933) | Plant litter microbial communities from Arlington Agricultural Research Station in Wisconsin, United States - UWRJ-L103-311B-2 | ecosystem: Environmental > Terrestrial > Plant litter >... | reverse complement strand
TGGGCGACTCTTCCACCGATGTATGAATTGACATCAACAATGATGAAATCACTCATCGATGCATTTGACATAGCCTGGGCAGCTGTTATACCGGAAATGCCTGCACCAAGCACAACGACTGAGGCTCTCCTACATTTCGAGGGAACTGGAGAATTGGTGCGTAGTTGGAGTGGAGTCGCGACTGCGAATTGAAAAGTCGCAAAGACGGCGAAGGCTTGGGTAATAATCAACATTGCGAGCGAGAAGAAAGGGAGGAGGACGAGTGGTCTAATTTTTCGAGAAGAGGATTGGATCACTTTGAACATATAATGCTAGGAAAACGACGTGAATAGAGTTTATTTGTCAAGCTTGCTAGGTGACACGATAAGACTTGTAACAGGTGGGGGGAAAGAGGAGGAGAGTAGGGATAAACAAGCCATCGTCACATCGGTACATGCGAATGGACGCATGCAAACGGTCGATCCTGTTCAATTACTACATGTATACTGAAAGGTATGAAGCGAATGACGGTCCTTATCTTTTCCTCAAGCAGACTGGGCCCCGCTTATCGTTATATACTTGGTATTAGCGCAACACTAGACCTTACGTAGTACTGTACTACAACTGTATCTGTATCTTGAACCTACCTGGCTTTTAGCGTGCGGCGGGGGAGGAGCGGACGTTGGCAAGGTTTGGCTAATCTTCCAGGAATATGTGTGGAGGCTGGCCCTTACATACACCAGGATACATTAAGTAATAAGGTAGAAAGTACATGGCGAGAGTGCAGCACTATAGCACTTCATATAACAGCTACCACGGAGTAGTTAGTTATATGAGGCCACAATGATATGCCCGATACTACAGGCCTAATGTCACGTGCTTTCATGTTCTTTCACATATAACTTTGATGAATTGTGAACTATTATAACCATTACTAAAATCCTTGCCCCAAAACAGCATCAACTCTATCAAAAATCTATCAGCAAGTACAGAAAGTTGGAAGGAAGGTGAGGCACTTGTGTCACGTGGCTTTATCGGACTATTCCATAAGATCAAGAGACAAATTTGAAGAACATGGTCCATAGTATATAATAACTAGATGTCTAAGAAAGAAAAAAAGCAAATATGGGGAGAAATCTAGCCGTAATACAATCGATATAGACTCCCTCACGAGTCGGCATGTGTTTACAAAGTATAACCACAGCAAACTTCAACAGTTATGTCCTAGGGATATAATTCTTTCCATCCTTCTTATGGAGATCAAGTATTTCAATATCCAAATTGTCAAGCATACGGACCTAAGCGGTATTCTTAATTAGTTACAACATAACAAGTAGACAAACAAGAACCCGCATTAATTCCAACAACACCGCCAGCTACTTTCCATTTCCCTAAGAAATCCTTAGCCACGCTACTTCCACATACGCCGCAGAAGCGTTGGACCTTGGTATGAGTCGCAATTGTATAAATTTTCATCTCGTCCCAGCCGCTAAGCCACTCAATCTCACTACGATCTGAATAAACTAGCAGAAGCCCGTTACGCTGACAAATGCTACAATTGCAATTCTTAACAGGGACATGCCACCCGGGTTGTCGCTCCGAGTCCTCATGCTGGAAGCGGAAACGTACCGAACCGCAATGGCAAGACCCTGTATATAAGATCTTGGGTATTGGGGAGTCTGATCCATCCCAACGCCAGACAATTGTCTCGCCTGGCTTAGGCTGGGCCTGTGTGAGGACTCAACGTCCAACGCACTTTCCTCATAATAAACTAGTATATTCAGATAGGAATTCTCTAAGAGAAGAACGCTAGACACTTTTTACTCATCTAGACTTCATACATTGTGATGTCTGATAGCCTGTGTCTTGGCGGAGTCTGTCATTGCTGGTATTGACCTGGGTGGGTAATGTATAATACGCCTTTTATTGTGGTATGATGTTGTAGATTTGAAGTAAAACGTTACTTCAGTGATCTGCGTCGGCCCTTCATTTTATAGAGAGGTTCGGCTCTACAATGTAAAGAGTTTACCAGTGTAGACATCAGGTGCGGCTGATAATAGATATTATGTCAGAATCTATCGATTTTCAATACTTCAGAGGGCTTCTTATGTTCTCACTGCAAATACCAGCTTTTCTCCAGTCTTCATCCAGTATTATCTTCTAGACCTTCTGTTGGGGGTTTTTAGAGCGCTTAGTTACTTCGCGGTTAGGATGGATAGGAGTGCATAATTGCTTGAGGGACGGTTCCACAATGCTGGGCTCTTCAACTTCCAGTATTCCACGTTGAGCCACGAGAGTGCGGAGTCGGCTGTCAAGTGTCCAAGAATTGCGACCAACGCATTCATGCTTCCTGGTATAGCTTGGGCAGGCCGGGTCGCTTGATGTGTTAGCCACAGCTGTTGCAGAACATATTCCAAAGTTTGGCTCAAAAATAGCTGTGTGATATCCTGTGTTGGTCTCATTGGTTTTCAAACCCATATCCTTGGCAGCTATTAGTGTGGTGTAGTCACATTCGAGAGTGAAAGGCTCAGAATGCTAAGATGTTTTTAGGTTTTGCTACGTAGTTTTTTACTCGGTGGTAATGTGAACTTACATTCAACAGTCCGTAGCCTTGGCACTCAGGTGATGCCAGGGGAATTTTGAAGAGCTCGCTTCCTGGCTCATCCATTTGGTATTAGGTGAAATCGAAGTTGAAACTTGGCGACACGGGAGCTGGTAGTGATGGCGCCTCATTACCTTCTTCGAACGCAGCAGACCTATCAGACCTCACAATGTATGGGATCTGTCATGAGTAAAAATTGTCTGATTCTCAGGACTCTCTAGAGTCCGTCTTAATCTTAATAGCTACGTCTGTTCTTGGGAAGGGACGGCTGAGTCCTGTCAAGACCCATAGTTGGTGGACGATGGGCGGAGCGGGATGTATGATGATGATAATGATTTTTTGTGATTCTTTCGAGGGGGTACATTATATTGAAATGTTCGACTATATCTCTGTTTGAACTTTGTCAGCCCATTAAGATAAAAATAAGCCTTTTCTTATCATGTTGAAAGATCGGTAAGACAAACCTTGCAATACTCGCAGGGAGTAGCTCCGTCACCTAGACACTAAATCAGCATTAAATGTCATCGATCTTGCTTATATCGAAAATAGTATACTCACAACGAACTTTTGCTTGTTTACAGGACACCCTTCCGCCGTCTTCGAGGTGGCGCTCGTGGCTGATAGTTGTGTGATCCTGTCTCCATTACGCAGAGCGAGGCATTTTATCACTCGATACCCGGGGGGCTACGTTACTTTAGTAATTGAAAGAGAGCTATAGCTACGGTCTTGTTGGAATTTCTCACTAGGAACTATGCCTGAATGGCCCATATAGCATGCTACCAACAAAATGCAAATGCAAGGGTATTCGTTCTTTCATTATATAATATTAAAAACAACAGTTTAGTCCAAAAGATCATCTTTGACTATGTAAGGGCCATCAATAAAATGCATAACAGTTGGTAGAACGTCGAATAGCTTTAATTATCTCAGATCACCTCTTGTAGCGTAATCTAGCGAGGAGTCTGAGTCGATAACCTTATGATAAGTTTCGGCCTCAGGCTAAAGGATAGCCACAAAGGGGTGTTTGCTTGGCGATTTGCTCTTGGCGTGAGAATACGCTAAGATAAGATAAGAAAATGTCAAATATTTGATGTTCAGTACAGTACGAACCCCTCCTCCACTCGATTCTCCTCCAAACTGCGATGGGGAAATTAAAACCCAATAAGCGCAATAGCGCAGCCTCGGCTTCTTCTCCCTACTCCAAGGCGCAGACAGCAACGAATAACGTTTTCAAATTTGTAAGTACCACCAAATGGGAGCGAACAAGCAAATCCTGATGGTAGAACGCAGAACACCAATGTTGGACAACATATCCTCAAAAATCCGGGAGTGGCAGAAGCTATCGTCCAGAAGGCCAATTTAAAACCATCCGATATCGTGCTAGAAGTAGGACCGGGAACCGGTAATTTGACCGTACGAATTCTGGAGAAAGCAAAGAAGGTGTATGTACAGATTTGTAATTTACCTAGGAGCTCGTTGGATGCCTCCTAGAATGTTCCTTCCTTCGGATTATTTACTTGAGCTTAGACTGAAAGATTGAACTAACCTGGAAATCAGCATAGCCGTTGAACTGGATCCTAGAATGGCGGCTGAAGTCACAAAGCGAGTACAAGGAAAGCCGGAAGCGAAGAGACTAGAGGTAGAGCAACTTGATCTGCACTGCTAAATCATACAGACTGACTGGTTGGAAATAGGTGCTACTAGGAGACGTGATCAAGACCGAATTACCACACTTTGATGTGTGTATTTCAAATACACCATACCAGGTTCGTTGATCGATGATTTGACAGGTAAGGCTATGCTAATGTTCTAGATCTCATCTCCACTAGTTTTCAAAATTCTTGCCCTACCAAATCCGCCCCGTGTCTCAATTCTCATGTTTCAACGCGAATTCGCACTCCGTCTGACTGCTCGTCCGGGTGATGCACTATACTGCCGTCTGAGTGTAAACGCGCAGTTTTGGGCAAAGATCACACATATAATGAAAGTGGGCAAAAACAACTTCAAGCCTCCACCACAGGTTGAGTCGTCAGTTGTCAGAAGTAAGGCTCCCTAATAAAACCAGAGTTTGATAACCTCGGTTGTGATGATCAAAAGCGAATTTGATACCATCACATCCTCGTTTTGCTGCTCAAGTTAATCATAAAGTATTTGCTGACACTAACCATTGTATAGTTGAACCAAAAACTGGATCTGAGAGGCCTGGAGTCAGCTGGGGAGAGTGGGATGGAATGCTGCGAGTCTGTTTCGTCCGAAAGAATCGAACAATGCGGGCCAGTTGGTTAGGGACGAAAGAAGTTTTAGCAATGATCGAGAGCAACTACAGACGGCATTGCTCGTTGAACGATATTGTCCTAGATGAGACTGAGATTGGCGAGGATGAAGAGATGGATATCGATGGCAAGGCGGATGATGAGGAGTGGGGAGGCATCATGGACGTAGATGAGGACGGCGACGACACACCTGCGTTCTTCAAACAAGAAGCAGAACGATTGTCCAGAGAAGCTGGGGGTAAAACAAAAAGCAAGAGAAAGAAGACGAGAGTAGCAGAGCTTGTGTAAGTGTGACTGACGTCTGGTTCCTAAAGCTGAAAGTTTGCTAACCTAGTTATTCTGCAGGAGGGAGAAAATTCGTAAAGTGCTGGAAGACGTCACGGATCTGGCAGATAAGAGAGCAGGGAAGTGTGACGAAAATGACTTTTTACGACTTTTGCTAGCTTTCAATGAGGAAGGCATTCACTTCAACGCATGAGCTATTTATCATGGAGGATGCGGATCTTGGGATTTAGCAAGGCGTCAGGGGTGTTTGGGATTGGACGAGAAATACTTGTAAGCCTGCTCGTATCGGCGTCACTTTGCCATAAAAGTATTCGATTTTATCAAAATAGATCACAGATTTACAAGCTTTCACTGTAATAATTGATAATATGAACTTAAGCTAATCCTAAATCGAAGCATTGGTTCTTTCCTGTTATAGATCCGGCTGACATGCGGCAGCGGCTACTTCGTGGGGAAAGGGAAAGTGCCCAAAAAAAAAAGCAGAGAGAAATGAGAAATGGAAGAAAGAAAGGGGGCACGGCCTAGCTGCTCTACGTATTTAATCTAGCTTGGAGTTTATATCATTCATTGAACTTCATCTTCATTAACAAATATCGAAACAGTAAAAGAAAAAAAGAAGTAAAATGCAAAATGCTCAGGGCAGGATTTGCACCTGCGCTCATTTCTGAACTGGAATTCCGTTTTGACCTGGATCCAGCGCGTTAACTACTCCGCCACCTGAGCTGTTTTGTTCATGGACTTTTTGGGTGGAATATATACTACAGTCTATTCCGATCCGGTTGCTCCGTTTTCCCTCTAATAACAATCTTGCAGCAAAACTCCTTTATAGAGCCTCGACTGGGCAATAATGGCATACACATTTCATTTGTTACTGGTAAGGTCTAGCACCTTTGGTTAGACCTACAGTGAGGCGGAGCCTAGTCTACACTCCTACACTCCTACAGTCTAAATTTTGATATTTTGAGTCCGATTCATTTATAGTACCTTTGTATAGTGGTACGTACAGAATCTGTCGGCTTCCAAATTCCAAAGATTGTCCCAAACAGGGAAACAATGCAAAGAGTTGAAGGCATGAATTGGCGCATTTGCATTTACCGTTTTCTCCCTGGAGTTCAGGCTTTGGTAAGTAAACCTGCGACCGGCAAGCATAAGCATCTTGCCAAAATAATTGAATACAACCCGAGGATCTTGATAAGTTTCAATTCTGCTTGGAAAAGGCTGGCAGCCACCTCTGTTACCAGAAGATCAATCTACCATGAACTGCATCTCATCATCTATAAGACCGAATCAATCCCCTTCTCGACAAGAGACCATATAATGCTTCCTTAATAATCTTTACCCACTGCCAAGGTTCCGTTCCTCCATCGACCTCAGACATACCCGCATCAAAGTAATCCCACCCATACACTCCTCCGAACCCAGGAAATTCCTTCCTAAGACTCCGAACTGTTTCGACCACATGCTTAGTTTCCACAAACCCAAATCCATCATTAGAATTTGTGAGCACGCCGAGAACCACTCTTTCTGGTTTCCATCCTTTCTTCATGATCCATTGGTAAGTATCTGGCGTGCCTGCATCTCCAAAGGCACTATAGAACTGAGCGTTGTACCACTCTACGAGAGGCTTTCCTGTTGCATCAGTAGCATTGGAATCGAGATCGAAGTAATTAATGCCAGAGAGGTTGATGGCGTCATTAAATTCGAGCGCAATCGCAACTGGTGCCATAGTGAGGATAAATGAAGGTCCCATATCTCGGCGGAGCGATTTCAAGAGACGAAGGGGTACTTCCATTTCGACAAATTCTTCGATGTCAAGATCGATCCCGTCAAAATTGTATTGTCGAAGGAACTTGAGCAAAGGCTGATAGTAGGCCTGGAAGACTGTCTCGTTCCCGCCCAGAGAATTTGGGGAATATGATCCTTGACCCGCACCACCTAACATTACCATCACTTTTATGCCCTTTGATTGAAGAATTTTCACCTCTGGCCACTGTGACATTCAGTACTATTGGTGATGCATATAAAGAAAGGAAAAAGAAAAGGCGCCTTGAGTGTATATGTGACATTAACTACCACAAATTGAGAACTGTCTTCAATTAAAAGCTTGGAGCACTTAATCTCGGTGAGGAAAATCAGATGAAACAAACATACTAGGTCCTTATATATAGGCGCTTGTGGACGATCATCATTAAGGTAGATGTCCCCAGGCTTTCGATCAATATGCAGACTGGAGATGATGATATGGGTAATACCAGTATTCTGATCTATAAGCGGTAGGAGTGAAAGTGGTTGGCCATTCACCTGAGAACGATGCTGTGAGTACATAATAACTCGAGGCTTATGGACACTGGCGCTTTCGTCTCGAAGGGAGAGCTCCTGTGCAACCGCATTGAAGAGTTTGCCATTTTGAGACAAAGTTGACTTGGAATTGGGCGTTGGTGATGCTTTGACAAAGTAGAGTAATGAAATCAAAGGAAAAATGAATCTCATATTTTCGGTGATTGGCGTGTAAAGAGAACCGAAAGTACAACTCGTTTTTAAAGGGCAGAAAATAAGACAGAGGTGTTCCTTCTTAAATAGTTTAATCTGGAATGACCGGCTACGAAAGCGCGTTTTTACCTAAGAGTGCCGTATCATATCTTAGGCATTGGAGGACAGATTCAGACCTCATGATACTTTCATGCATTGCTTAGCCACCTGATGGCATGTGCAGAATGCAGAAGTTATATTTGTGATGGCTAATGAGGAATCGGCCTCAACAGTTAGCACGATAAGCGCCGCATTGGAACTAGCAATGCTGAGTCCAAAACTAGGACATATAACACGCTTGGAGCAACCAAAGAATCATGGAAGGAGGTTTAAGTGCCGTGTAGAGGCAAAACATTTTGCGGGGAATTTAGGCTTTGGTCGGGTAATTCAGGGGTAACCTTGGCACGGTACCTACTCAGATGTTACATCTATCCGTCAATTAATTCAGAATATGTGGCCGGAGAAACAAGACTACAAGGGAGGAAGAGTAGGCAAAATCATAAATTGATTGGGTATTCTGGAGTTTGTCAGCCCGCCCTCCTAACGCCATACTTCTCATTGAACGCCGTCGCACCATCTATTCTTATATTTTCATATTCTCATCAAGACTTCGTTGAACTTCGCACATTTTCTTTTCCTTTTGACTTCTTCCTGACTGGCTGGTACACATCGTTGAAGTTCATGACAACTCCTAGGAATCTCATATCGACATCAGGTTGATAGGCCAGATCGCCTAGAAGAAGGCACACGCCTGAACGGAAGTGACCACCTAGTGCTTGCAACCGCTCACGTAATACAGGAAATTCATCAGAAATACTGTCCTCAGCCGCTGGTGCAGGTGTGGAGTCTAGATGTCGGGGTCCACGGCGCGTTGTAGCAGGAGTATTGATCAGATGGCCGTCTTCATCCTCACGCTTACCCTGCGCTTCTGTACGAAGGTCTGCTCCTTGACGTCGAGTAAATTCTGATACCGAGTAGCTGTACAACCCATCCACAGCATCTCTATAACTTAACATGAGCCGGAGAATTTCGCCTAGCTGAACCATAAATGTGTTTTCATCTACTTCTCCATGGTATTTCTTTTTTGCACCAAGTAGACCTTTGTGTGTAATGGCATTCAGATATTTCGTGTGCGCTTTAATCAGGTCATCCAGAGTACATCCTTCTTTGTGGATAGCAGTTTGAAGCTCATCCCAAGAGCTCTCGATGACCTCAAAAAGAATGTAATACTGCAACTGGCCGATAAAGTGGATCATCTCAGCAAGAACACCTCTGGTCAGCTTCCAGGTCTGGGCCACAGTAGCATCCTCACCTTGAAGTACCCCACGTGCACCAGTCATACATTTCCGCCAAGTCAAGGAGAGGGCAAATTCAACACGCTTGATTCGCCATAGGAAGTTGAAGACCTTCAGATATTGACGATTGCCCCACTCGGTAACCACCACATCAACAGGAGCATCAATCTTGTATTCCAAAGTGAAACAGTCCCACCCAATATCTCCGTGGGACAGCTGAAGCATCCTAGCATCCAATCTTCGTAAGACTTCTGGGGAGTCATATTGAGCATTAGATCCCCGGATTGCATGCTCAAGTTGCGCAGTTAGTGTGTGCCGGTATTGTGCTCCTGCTGGTCGGTCGAGATTGGATGACAGAGACTCCATCAGCAGCGCAATGAAATCGCCTTGTCCTAGGAGGATGTAATTTTTGAGCGCCTTGAGATGCTCGAAGAGATGGAACTTCTCAGCCATGAGGTGTATAAGACGTGCCATGGTAGTCTTGTATGCTTCATCAATCCAAGTCTCAAGCGTTTCTGTATCGCCATATCGTAACTCTTTGGATGCCGCTTTAGAATATGCTTCTACCCACTCAGAGTCACCGCAACCATAGCGAATAAAGTTTAATGATTTTCCAATGAGGAAGACCTTCTGCGCGAAATCCTGAGTTATAATGCTGGGTACCATATCTTCATCAAGCTTGTATTTGTCCTCCCAGACACTACTTGCACCCCCTCTGCTCCGTCCATCTGGGGCATCATTAACTGCGTCAGGATCTTGCTCAGAAACGAAGAACTCGTGGTACGGATCTGAGAGTTCACCATCATAAATCCATTGTCGAAGCATGTCATAAAATGGACGTGTGACATGAATCAGTAGCCTTTCTGCAAACGCTCCAACCATGGGGTCACCATGAGAGGACGAGAACCCGTGTATAAGTGATATCAACTGACCGCCGCGCTTGCTATTTGATTCTTCACTTATCATACTCATTAAGCGAAGGCCCATGGTCGCCTCCCGAGTCCAAACTACACATCGTTTCAATGTAACACCTGCCTTTCCAATCCCGCCTCGCGGCTCATTTTCATCTAGTGAAGATAAAGCTCGCCGAATTTGTCCTTCCAGGGTTGCAACCAACCCAAGGTAGGATCTTAACTCTCCCCCAATGGCTGCCCGAAGACTTTGTCCCAGTAATCCTCCATCAGCTGATTTCACAAAAGACGCAAGACCTCTGTAGAGAAGGGATGGCTCAGCAAGGGTATGTAGAATAGATATTATAGGTACTGGCAAAGTAGGTGGTAGTTTAAGAGTGGTAGTGGATGTAAAGGGTAGGTGTGTTGAAGATAACCCTTGTAGTGTAAAGGGTAAATCTCTAAGGAGAGTAGTCTCCGGAGGGTCAATCTCAACATAATTCTGCGCAAGCAAAGCAGTCTTCAGCGTGATCGCCTCACGTTGAATAGCAGCATTTCTGGAAAACGCCTCATCTTCTGCCTTTCTGTCTCTTTGCCCAGTTCCACGTTCCGGCAGCCTTCTTATGCCATCAGGCGCAAATGCCTCTTCGAACTCTTTGGCATCACGCCTTGATCCAAAACTCGGTGATTGTGGTAACCGTGTCTCTTCAAGTTTTCGTTTCTCTGGCCTTTTAATTGGGCTTTTAAAAGGGCTTGTGAGGGTCGGTGGAACAGATTGGTGTTGGTCTCCTAGCTGGTAGAGAAAGTAGAGAACCGCCCATTTTTGTGAAATCACAGGAATAGATAAGAGCCGGCTGTATAGATTCGTAAAACGTAAGGCTTTTTCTGGGCCGGAATTCGCCTGGATCAATCGCTTTTTGATCAGATCAGAGGCTTGGTTGACATCGGCGACAACTGCGGGATTTCTCGAGCTGGACAATTATTAGCACAAACGCATTTCATTCGGAGAACACACGATATACCTCTGCAAGAGCTCCGTCACAAAATCAATAGAATTACTCTGCCGCTCCTCGGCAGATTCAGGGTCTTCACCTGGTATATTTACATGTAGCCTTTCTACGAGACTGGTGATTCCCTTGTTGACGCGTTGATTTCGAGAAGACATGATCGCATTGTTAAATAAATTGTGCGCGGCTGTAGTCTAAATGCGAAATGGCATAAATAAACAGTAGTTCTTAACAGGTATTTTGGCGTTTGTACTGTATTGTCTGGCTGTCTATGTATATTTGACGCGACAGGGCTAGGCCAAGCGGCTCTACTTTAGGATGAGCAAGGTTAACGTCAGAGCTCCAAATGCCCAAATAAGAAGTGTTCCAAACCATCCACCAACCCCAAGCAACTTGTCGCAACATCACCACATTGCATTGCCAGACTCCTCTGGTTCTGCGCTTTTCATGGGCCTTTGATTAATTTGCAAGTCGCGCTGTACATGCCGCCACAGGCGCGACTCCCAAGATGCCCGACATAGACCCAGCGGCGCTCAGCAGGCCGCTTATATCGACAACTCCAATATTACCTCCAAAATCAATTACTGCCTTAGCATCTAGTGCCCCAAAAATATCCAAATCCGTAGTTATACCTACGCGGATTGATCTGGAACCATTATACACTGCGCTGAAGCTCGCCATTGGCGAGAACTGGGGAACGTATAAAGAATGCATCAGTCTTTTTGTTATGGGTGCGTATTAGCTCTTTTCACCTTCCCAGTGGATTCGCGGGAGTCATTTGTTATATATGCTAACATTGGTTCAGGCCAGATGAACCAGGTCGAACTCTCCGCAAGAATAGATAGTTTCATTATCACACCATCAGGGGAGATAGAACACTTGCACAACCAGCTCATCGCTGCGATTTACGGCAATGTCACTCGCGAAATGCCAGATCAAGGCGTGGCCAGCTGGGTCAGCGCAAATGACAAGCCAACAACGGGGGCTGGGAGTAAACCAGTTAGTGGGGATGCTGCAGAACAACGGCTCAAGATAGAAGTTATGCAACTACCAGCACGAGACAGGCGGAGACTGAAAGACCTAAGCCAAAATGATGTAAGTCTAAGACTAAGTTACTCATAAGCTAGATGTAAGCGCATTGCTAACAACTCATTTTCGGGTAGTTTGATCCCTACAATGCGCTAGGCGACTTGTTTTCGGATATCCGACGGCCGAAAATCTCCAGGGCACTGGATGCAGATCCAGTTGCCCTAAGTGCTGGAGGTCTTAATCAGACAAGAAGTAAGCTCTTTCTCCCGTTTCAGCTATTCCCAATACTAAATATGTGCTAGATTGGGACCTGGAGATTCGAAAAAGATATACGCAACCACTAGCTTCAGAGTCTGGAGAGTTCCCGGACACTTCGATAATTGATAGCCGAATGCTTCCTATTTGCTATGAGAGAGGGCTAGTAAACGGCCATGTACAAGATGCAGCTCATTTCATGTCGGTCGCTACGGAAACCTTTATCAAAGAAGTTCTATCATCTATTTTCAGCAAGACTCGTAGTAATGGGCCTGGGTTTGCTGGTAGTGCTGGAACTGGAGGGGGTTCGTCGTGGATCCAAACGCACAAGTACAGGGCCCAGCTAGAACGTGAAGAGGACGCGCACTTACGAGGCGAAATACAAAGAGACAAAAATGGATTACTTCCGATAGAAGCGAAAGCTGCTAGCGAAAGAGGCCCTTTGGGAATGGCCGATGTTCGCACTGCTCTCGAAATGGGCGATTGCAATCTTGGGCAAATGCAAGTTGTGGTCCAACAGATGATGTTTGGTTATCGAGAAGGGGAACTGGAGGCTTGGGACGATTACTCTTGGCCTGACAATTATGATCCTGGCAAGGTTCTTGGCGAGATCCTAGACGAAGATACTGTGATGGGCGGCATGCACGGTGTAATTGGTACGAATGGAATTAATGGCCACCACGAAGAAGCAATCGATGATTGGGGATGGGAGGGTGGTGAATATGAGGATAAAACCGGGCTGGACAGTTTGCTCGATTCCTGTCTCGCCATTGGATCATAGTCTGGCTATAGTCCTATCTGAAATGTTCGGTCGATTATCATTCGCAGGGAAGGTGGGCGTTTAGGAGGGATCTTTTGAAACTTATATAGCATTGCATGGAGAAGGAGTCAAGGTATATAAGCATTTGCTCTAGTTGTATAAAGCGGGGAACCAAAAGGCGCAAAGATGGGCGGCATAGGAATACTGCGGATACGATACCCTGGCCAATATTTTAGAAGCTAATTAAAAGCTTGAATGGAAACAAGAAAAATACAAATCGTCCCAGTCACGTCTTAAAAGGGGTGAAAAGTGCATGTTTAAAGGTGAACATTTTTCTACGCGGCGGGAGCAAGATCCCCTTTTAATACTCAAAGCAAGAATTGAGTCTCTATGACTTCTCGGTATTCATGTCTGGTTCCTTGTCAATTCTGATTGTGCAGATTCTTGGGATCACTCTCTTTACCACATTGGTGAAATTTAATACATTTACCGGATACTCAGCCCGTTTCGGAAGCAAATATTCGGTAATGAGAGATCCACACACTGCAGGTGACTATTGTCTCGAGCTAGTTGGCACATTCCAAATATCGTTGTCTTCCTGAAGAATTAAAAAAGGTTCAGTTATGTTCGTTTTATATTCATTCAGCCATCACACATCAGACATGAGCGAAGACTACAAATCTGCATGGGTGTTTATTCCAGCTTAACATCCCATATCTTTACTGTAGCGTCTCCACCAGTGCTAGCAATCTTCTTTCCACCGTCAACCCAGCATACACCAAAACAACCATCTTTATGCGCAATCGCTGCCTTGATTCTCTTTCCTGGGGACTTCAAGCTCCAGACATAGATGTAGGTATCGAGACTTCCGCTGACAACATGTGTATTCTCACTGTTCCAGTCAAGACTCATAATTCTAGCTGTATGAGCACCCCAACGATCGGTCTTGGTGTCCCAAGTGGCTGTGTTATATACTCTGATCTTACCCTTGGAATTACCAACAGCTAGAAGACCACCATCATGGGAGAATGCAAGTGCTGTGATCACTATAGTTGTGTTAGTAAACGGATGGCTTGACATTAAAAAATTCTGTTGAATTGCCCTTAACAAAAGCTTAATCTTGGAATGAGTCTAAGCTTTTGATACATTTGCACGCCGAATTTATACTCGATATAAGGAGCGGAAGGATAAGGAAACCTACTGTCTGTGGAATCTTGCAATTCTTCCGCCAGGCGAAATTTGTCATCTGAACCAACTGTGTATATTTCGACCTTATGCTTATCGTTTCCGACGGCGACGCTTTAACAGGTTAGCATGTTATATTTGGTGGGTGTGAAGCTCAGGGAAAGGAAGTTCCGTTGCTCCCATGCAAATTGTGATTTATTTGCAAACAAATTTCCTCTTACATGGAACCTGATGCAGCGATAGCAGTCGCTGTAACATCAGTCATTGGGACACTGTCAACGAGGACCCCTTCCGCCAGTATATCAATGCTTTTTGTTGTAGCGACGAATTGTCGGCCATTTGCGGATGCTGTAATAATAAAACAAAGCCGTCAGCAAAATATACGCAACTTAGAGCTTACCATAATTACCAATGTGCAAGCAATGTGCAAACAATGTGATATATGAACAATACGGTAGAAGTGGAAAACTCACCCATGCCCTTAGGCTGACCCGTCAGCTTTGTAGCCTCTCCAATGAATATATTGCTAGAGTGATCCGAAATGCGCAAGGTATCGTCCCAAGCAACACTGTAAGTTCGATCGGATGTTGCCTCAAATGCAGTAAGTTGATTGGTATGCGAAGACCCTTCCACAACAGAGCCCAAACCGGTTTCATAGTTCCAAGAACAAACCCGGCCTTCGTAACTGCCAGTCCAAAAGGTTTGACCCTTTTCGGTCTTTCCCGAGCCCAGCGCTGAGATCGCTTTGTTGTGCCCCTGGAGGACCTTGGTAGGTTTCGAAGTACCCTCAATCAGGTAATTGAGGTCTCCAGCCAGATTCAAACTTATAATCAAGCCATCGCTTCGGCCCGAAGGCCAGACAACGCCAACTTGATGATCAGGAACACTCACATTATCCCCTCCAAACTTCCATGTCTGGACGGCTTTACCAGCCTCCACGTCCCAGAGCTTGACCGTTTGATCAGCGCTGGCTGTCACCAGACGTTTCGAGTCTTTAGCCCAGGATACACCAAATATACTTCCGGAATGCTCTCCGTCGCCGATTTCTGTAGTGGCTTCACCCGTTTTTCCGTCGTAAAGCTGTATCTTACGGTCGGCTCCAACACTCACTAAATGGTTACCGTCAGGAGAGAATCCGACACCATAAACAAAACCTTTGTGCAGACCGCCAAGCTTTGCCTGATATTTGAAGGGAGCTCCATGCAAGAACACCATGCTGCTGTCGTCACTAACCGTTGCGGCTCTCAAAGGCCGCTGTTGGCGGATTGCAACGGTGTTGATGACTTTGGAGTGTCCGCTAATTTCTCCCACAGAATTACCACTGTCGGCAGTGATACAGCGGCCATACTGTCAACAAATCAGCATGGGAACTACTTAATAGGTCTTGTGTAATAGCTCAGACGCCAAGAAGCACAGGCTGCCATCATCTCCAATGTTTTGACCATGGCAGAATAGGCTGGTGTTTTGGATTGAAAAAACGTGTTCATTATGTCCAAACTTTTGGCATGTTCAGAACGGTCTGAATCTTTCAATAGCAACTTTCGAACTGTACCAAGTGTATCAAGGGTTTGATACAATCAAAGATATGACCATGGATTCCGGAGTCTTTTATATGTGCTATTTTTAGAAAATAAATCCAACTGACCATTTCACGTCCATCACCAACAGCAATGATGCGTTGAGAGTCTCCATCCCATGCAATATCGTTGATTCGTCCCGAGATGATGGGATACGTGCCCTTTGTATTGACGCCCTCAACCGCATCCCAGACCATGACTATGCCCGAGGCATCGCCAGAAGCTACATAATAACCTGAAGGCGAGAAACGAGCAACGGTGGTTGTATTCGTGTGATTGTTGTATTGTTTGCTAACCGAAGGGTCGTCGATGGACCGCAAGAAGATGGATTTCCCTGACTGCAGAACAGCATATAATCAGTGTTCAGTAATGGAAACATCTAAGCTCGCCGAGCACTTACCGCGTAAGCAATACGTTCTCCCTTCGGGTCACTGCTGAGTTGCGTTGGCCGTCCTCTCTCCGTGGTTGGCTGCGCCGCCAGAATTTTGTCAATGACGATCGACATGATGGTAGAAGGTGCAGTGCATTAGTTTTGGGATGTAAAGAAAAGTGTAAGTTGCTCTCCTATGAAGAGTGGCTTTGGGGGAAGATTTGTGGAAGTTATGATGTTTTTGGTAAGTTAAGGTAGGTAGGGACGACTGTACCAGGCTGATACAAATTGCACCCCCTACCCCTCCACCATAAACAAGGCTGAATGCTGTTTGTGGCGGGGCTTGAGTGAAGCTCGAGGCTGCCGAGGACCAGTGGCTTGGCGCCAAGAGACGACGTACGACACTCTCGCGGGTCCACCCTTCCTTGCTTTACTGTATGTACTGTATAGTCTATTGTCTAAACTAGCTGAAAGGCTTATATAGTAACACTAGCAGTAGAACTGTTTCAACTTCTTCTGAGTCAAGCCGGTCAATAATTTATTGTTTGGTACTGTACAGACAGTGAACACTGAACAGTTCATGCAGTCGCCCAGACCCAGACGAGCCAGAGTAGTCTCTCTGTAGATACCTAGGTTAGTGGCTTCCTTATACGAAGCTCACACGTACGTTGTCCAGTAAGTTGAGCAACCGGAAGTCCAGCTTCGAAGGGTTCACATAAATAGAAATGAGCTTGACCTTAAGCTTCCACTGTATTGGAGAGCTCTTTACCATAGTAGAAGTATGACACCTCCTCATTCAAGACTGTAACCGGAATGATTAAGATGAGACGAGAAGAGTATAGCCCTCAATTTAATCACTGTATATATGTATATACATCTAATTTTGCAGATGGCATGAGGTAGTTAGTATAGGGTATTTATTACTGGTAGGTACAGTACAAGCAGCTTCTGCTTATCACGTGTCATATAGGTACGTACTCTTCCGTGCCCAAATCATACATGTTCCCAATACTCTGCTTATGTGTACACAAGATTGTACCGTACTCCAAGGTTAACTCAGTAACGTATGACGTATATACGATATCAATTGCAATGGTTCTCTGTGTTGCGGGGCTACTGAGCCTCAGACCAAAACACATGTGTGCCTCTGTAGTCACGTTTCCAGATCGTAACAGATATAGGGAATAAAATAATAGCTGTTCACTTGGAAGTCAAATTTAATGTTATAAAAACGCTTTCCAAGCCAGTGAAGTACATCGGGGTTTCTATCAATTAGTTTTATATAAACTTATCAAGTGGAACCCCGTAGCGGTGAGTTTTTCCTCGTACACTATATTGCATACAAAAAGATTTTACATGTCTAATTCCTTCTCACATACTCTCCGTCGAACTCCCAGATCGGGCCAATGTACACCTTGCGGCCATGAATAAACCAAAATGCCAAAGAGATAAGCAGGAATCCACCGAAGATAAGCGAGGCATAGTTCATTGAAGTGACAGTCACTGGTATTATTGAAGGCCAGAAGGAAAAGAAAACCGCAAGTACGGTATAACAAAGGGCACCAATAGTGATAGGAACGCCCAATCGTCCAAGGCGGAAGGGGCCCCATGGGATCTCAGAGTCTGGTGTGGTGAGACGCTTGTGAAGCATGATACAGGCGGCGATGAGGAAGGATGAGTAGTAGGCTGCCACGGCCACGGAGAAGAATGCCTGCTGTGATTTAGTGATTGTGCAATTGGTAATTTGACCACGCTTAGCTTACCTGATAAGCTGCAGTAGAGCCGACGCTGATGAGAGCTAGAAGAACGTTGATACCGATGGATACTAGATTGGCATTGATAGGGAGACGCGTTTTAGGGTGAACCTATCTCGGAATCAGTTACGGCACGTATATAAGCTTTGACCACTATGGTGTAGTAGACTATACATACCTTGACCAAGAAGCTCGAGAACGGAAGTCCGTTCTCTCGAGCAAACGCCCACAATGTACGAGATGCAGTTGCGAGAAGACTGTTGACAGATAAGATGTTCACGACTGAAATAACGACAATCTGCAATAGGTTAGCTCTCGGATTCACATTGATCTAAAACAGTTCTTGGGTTTAGGTAGGCTACCAAGGCTGTGGCTATGTCGAGGCCAAGTGATGACGTGAATATGTCTATGAAAGAAAACCCAGTCGACGATATTGATGCAGCTGCGAAATCCTCAGTCGCGAAGAGTACAGCGAGTAGCATCCCCAAGCCGAAAGCACCGTTAGCAGCGGTAGAGAACCATATACTGAACGGGATGACAGAAGCTGCATTTTCAATCTCTTCAGCAATGTGGTCAGCTCCATCAACGCCTAAAGCAGCCAATATTAGCAAGCCATTCGAGCATTTCTAGGCTACGAATCAACGTACCAAGGAACGACGACGTCGACGTGATCCACCCAATGAAAAAGGATAGACCCATACTACTCCAGCCTCCAAGATTTTGAAATGTACCGAACACCTCTGCTGCGGTACGACGCTTGCCTAAGTATACAAGCGGTATAATGATACCGAAGAACCCGATGATATAAAACAGAAGACAAATCAACTCAATCCTCGGGAGGAATCGGCCAAGATATCCATTCAAAAACAAGCCCAGAGCCAAGATCGCGTAAAATATCAAGGTCGCATGCCAGAGCTTAGGTGCATACTCCGCATGTGTCACAATAACGAGGCCTTGGAGAACGGAGGCGCAAACAAAGACCACTTCGGCCATGAAGACTTGCCATGATATCACAGTCAGCCAGCCAGTTAAGTAGCTGAGAAATTTGCGATACCGTTCTGGAGAGAGCACAGCGACCCAATTGAAGGCACCGCCGGCGAGGGGGATCATCGATGCGAGCTCGGCCATGACGAGCGCTTGAAGAATTGAGCCAAACCAGGCAGCAAGAAACCCATAAATAAGGGCCCCGGGGCCGCCATTTGTCAAGCCAAATTGGAGTCCGCTGTGTTGGAGAAGGCGTCGGTTAGAAATGTACTGCGACGATTGGGATCATAGGGGACATACAGGAGAACGACTTCCCAGGTAAGCATGATACTCATGTTGAATGCTATTGACGACAGGTATTTGAAGCGACGCTAAAGGATGAACCGGAATCAACATTCATCCCTCATTCCACTAAGCCGCACCGTCTCAATCCACTGCTAGTTGTAGGAAGATCCTTACAGTGAGTTGCTGCTTCTTTCCGAATCTCGCCAACACTGCTTCATCTGCTGATCTCTGAGTCTCGCGTGCTTCAATATCGTGCTGGTGCCGCGAGGTCAGTCCTCTCGTGTCGACATCGCTCGTGGCAGTTGTAATCGCCACCGGCGATTTTCCAGATCCCAATCTTGCCAGCTCAAATGAACTCATCGTTGGTTATTCCAGAGATAAAGAAAAAAATGTAAGTATATACAAAGAGCGCAAACCAAAGTAAGAAAAGATATAAGCAGACTATGAGAGATGGCTTTCAGGAAATACACGTGGATGCCATGCCTACCTACTTGAAGTTGGAGTATGCTTATCTTTAGACACGGCAGCGCAATGGAGGAGCTCTGTCCCCTCCACTTAAAATCGGGGCATGCCACAGTCTAGAACGGGATAACGCCACTACTACACGAATGGATGTCCCCCGATTCGTTGTTGGACCATGGCCTTTGTGTATCAAGAGAGCCGTGCATTGAGATATTGAAGCCGCAGGATCCTTCCACGTCTGAGAGACACTATTCGCTTGTGTGCTT
>Ga0247734_1001230_pt1 | contig 19788 bp, 16 predicted proteins | sample UWRJL103311B2_FD_180933 | JGI IMG/M metagenome (GOLD analysis project Ga0247734, IMG submission 180933) | Plant litter microbial communities from Arlington Agricultural Research Station in Wisconsin, United States - UWRJ-L103-311B-2 | ecosystem: Environmental > Terrestrial > Plant litter >... | reverse complement strand
CCGGCGAGAAGAAATGGACCGGCACCCGGGCTGATTTGGTGTTCGGCTCTCATGCTGAGCTGCGTGCTCTTGCTGAGGTGTATGGCAGTTCAGATGCGCAGGAGAAGTTTGTCAAGGACTTTGTGGCTGCCTGGGTTAAGGTTTCAAACCTGGACCGTTTTGATATCAAGAATAGTTCGAGGGCTCGTCTATAAGTGCTGTACCCAGCAAGTGTTTAATCACAAAGAGTCTTAAAAGATGTCATCCGTTTAGCTTTCAATTAATGCTACTCTATCTTCATCTATATCCTGTGTTTTTTCCCATGTGCTTTGATTCGTTCGCGATGTCGTTGCGAGTGACCATATGCATGCAATAAAGTGCACTCTAGTATACAGGGTTATAAGTTCCATTAGTTCGAAGATATCGTAGAAGCTAATTGATCAACTGAACGATAAACATATTGCGGGTTAGGGATGTCACCAGGGTTGAATTGGGGGGTTTCCCCCAACACATAATAAGACGTTTGCTAATTACTTTTTTCACTTTTAATTTATTTATTCTTCTAATGCTTCTACTGCTTCTACTGCTTCTACTGCTTCTCCTTCTTCTCCTTCTTCTTCTCTCCTCTACACTTAAATCAATGAAAAGGACTTTCTTATTTCCTGGTTCAGGTGGGGGGTTTTCTTTTGGGTTACGTCTTTCCCCCGTTGATTCTTTTCTTCAATAAGAATGAGGAATGAGGAATGAGGAATGAGCATAAGAATAAGATTATTTGAATTTTATAAGGTAGATGTTTGTTGGTGTTAAATGTTAGCGTAAACATGCTTTAGCTTTCTTGTTTCTTTTTCTTCTTGTTTAGGCCCTGAGTGAAGAGGAGGGTGAGCGGACTTTTATCGGGGTTTTGCGTGTTGTGGAAGGGAAGAAGAGAGAGGGAAAGGAGGTGGATATTTGTTTGACACACACTTTATAAACATGAAAATTAAACAAAAATAATAACGATAAATAAACTATATATTTTATACGAGAGATAAGTTCGCTTTTAGAAAACTTAGAAGGTAAGGCTATTAGTGTTATCAGAAGGTAAGTTAATGACGTTGTCAATGTCGGCCATTTTCCCACCCCCCGCTTTCTATACAATACAGCAGGGAGCAGAGTAGGCAAGGGAATATTGACCCCTATTTCCTCGGCTATTTTTCGTGCCCCGCAACTTTGTATGGTTGGGTGTGTGGTGTGAATATCACTTTCTCCACACGACATGTACAGTTTGAGGGTAAAGCTGACGAGCTGATGTTTGGTTTATTGTGTTTGGTTTTATGGACGTGTGAGTGATTATGGGAATGTGTGGTTATGGGGAAATCGTAATTTGTTAAATGGGAGGTGTTACATTCTAGTAAGCTGCCTCGTCTGGAGTATCGTTCGCTTGATCGGCGTAATTACGTCATATCTTACTATACGTATGAACTCATACGATATACGATACCGAGGAAAGTTAGGGAGCTTTGGGGGGGTGAATTTCTTTTTACAAGAGAGAGCATCATGCCCCAGAAGTGCAGATCGTTTTCAGCTCTCGTTGTTAGATTTAAGCTGAGGGGGCGGAGAGACGATTACACGAGATGTCCCAATCGGCCCCCTAATTTCCTCGTCTAATTGTTTTGTTTCAAGGCGTAAATGACGGAGTGCCTGGGTGCTACTATTATGCCGTTAATATTATGTGTGGATTTTGATGTCAAAATGGCCCACTGGTAAGGCAGTGTTGGGTGAAAGGATACCGATGTCAAGTGCATATGCCGTTCTGTTTTTTACAAACTGGTTGTACATATACTTCACGACGCCCCACCTACTTATATTGTTTACAGAATAAACTATCTGCAGTTCTTCTAATCTTTAATCGGCATCATGAAGAGTTTAATGATCCCGTTTCTAGGCTTCGGCCTCGCAGCTGCATTTCCCACCGAAGATAGAGGTGGAAGCAGGCTCAGAAATGCAATGCCAGTTCTGGGTCTCACCAATATAACACGATCCGCCACGGCTGATATCAAAGGGCGGAGTCTCTCCGGTCCCTTCATGGGAGTTGACTTTCCAGATCCTTCTATTATTTGGGGGGATGGCTCATGGAAGGCGTACGGCACCTCGTCGAATGGGAAACATGTCCCTGTCGCGACGTCGTCGGATACGTTTTCCTGGAGTTTGACGGGGAGTGATGCGTTACCTGATGTCGGGGCTTGGGTTGACTCTGGTGATAGAGGAATCTGGGCTCCCGACGTACAGAAGAATGTAAGTTTGAGTGCTTCTGGCTCTGTGCTGCTTAACCACATTTCCGAATGAATATTAACAAATAAACAGGACAACGGCGTCTATGTAATGTACTACACCGGCCGTCAAGCCGGAGGAAGTCATTGCATCGGCCTCGCAACCTCCAATACCGCCATCGGCCCCTTCGCACCGCGCGACACGCCGTTGATCTGCGACACCGCGGCCGGCGGCGTCATCGATGCCTCCGGCTACGACGACGGCGTCAACCGCTGGATCACCTGGAAAGTCGACGGCAACAGTCTCGGCGGCGCCACCACCTGCCAGGGCGGCAGTCCCTCGGGCGATTACAAGCCCACGCCCATCAAGATCCAACGCATGGCGCGCGACGCCACCACCCTCCTCGACAGCCCGCGCACGATCCTGAATCACGAGGGCCGCGCGAATGACGGCGTCGTCGAGGCGCCCTCGCTGTATAAGATCGCCGACGGGAATTTCATCCTATTCTATAGCGCCCATTGCTATGCCGGCGATGACTATGATATCGAATATGCCTTCTCCACCACGATTGATGGTATGTATACGAACCGCGGGATTCTGTTGAGGACGGCGGATAATAAGGGCATCTTTGCCCCCGGGGGGATTGATATTGATCCGAATGGGAGGAATGTGGTGTTTCATGGGCGCCTTCAGGCGGGTCAGGGTGGCGGCGGGGCGAGGGAGCTGTATAGTGCGGAGCTTACTATTAATGGGAGGTCGGTTTCGTATTAAGCAGTATATAGGCTTTGTTTTACTTTTCAATTTATAATAAAAATTATCATGACTACTTCTTTGAGAATTCCTTAGCAACATGTCTTTTGAAGGCGGAGTGAACATCGACTTAAAAGCATAAAGTGAAATACAAGAATCACCTTCTTCACCGTGATCAGATCAGATCGTTGTTCAACCGGCTTAGCACCGCTCCCAAAATCCGCCCAATTCTGTTCCGCACCTTCAACCTCCTTCTCCCACGGCACCCTGCTCCTCGTAAAGATCTCAACATCCGGGATGTAACTTTTCGGTACATCACCCTCCTCGTCATCAATACAACCCACCTTCACAGCCAGTTTCCCCGGGTAGCCATCCGAAGTTCTGTATAAAAGACTGCCGCACTCGCCACGAGTGTGGTTGGTCACGAGATTACCGCTGTTGACTCTTTTGGTGAAGACTCGGACTATGAGAAGGTGACAGTCAGATTACTATTCATTGTAGTGTCTGAGGTGTAAGACTGGGTTTTAGAAGTTACTAGTTTCTTGAGATATACTGCCAATGGGCTCCCAATTTTGAAGTAGACTCATGAAACTCTTAGGACGAGGGGATTCTGCTCCATTGATATTGACAACATACGTGTGCCTTGAAGAACCTTGAGGTCAGCAGAGGGGTACAGAGCGTTGAGGGAGAAAGCGGCGCCGGTTAGTTTCCGCTCGTCGAGGCAGTGGCATTTAAAGCGGACATCGGGGGGACCGGAGAATGTTATGACGTTCGCGCCACAGAGACAGGAAGATTGCACCATTGCTTTAGAAGTTAAGATGGTATCAGTTGATAACTTTGTTGTTGGCAAGTAGTGTGGTAACAGAGTTGAGACTGGGAAGATGTGTCTTGGACTTTGAAGGTTAATGTTTGATATAATGGAGAATTGAAGTGAGTTAGAATTAGGGTGAACTTTGGACAACTTTATAGTCATCAGTCTTACTTGCATTGTATTTGCATCACATTGATTACTATTCAATGAGAGATATACGGTCATAAGCATCGGGATAATGAACTTTTATCTCCTTGATGTACTCGCGGGCTCAGACAGCTAGGTCTTATGAAATGAGAATTGTTTAACCCAATAATGTCATCATATTAGGGGAGAAGAACTTGGAATGAGCTATCAATATGATGACTACATGAATTCGTCGTGAACAGATTTACAAACGCAGCTTTAGGCTGCCGGTGGTGAATCTGCTGGATCAGTAATCTTGAACTGGGAATTCGGCTACATAAACTTATATCATATCAAGATCTGACCCGGAGCGTGAGAGATAACAAACTAAGATTTGAAATTCTCAAACACCTGCTGAGAAATTATGCAGATTAATGAGTGATGGGGAAACTGTATTTTCGCACTGTCCAGCACAGTTTCCCAACTTACGTGTAACCTAAGGGAATGACAAGCTAGTTAACCAGATCAACACCAAACATTCCCCTGCTAAAACCTTGTGGTTATGCAGTGGGTTCAGGCACTTGCCCAGGTTAAGGAAAAAGAAAGTTATTTTTGACACTACCTTAAGCATATATCTTGTTCCAACATAAGCTTTTTATTACATACTGTGAAAGTAGTAGGGAGGTGGTTTTGCTTGGCGTTCAGCCTTGTGCCAAGAGCGAAGTCGCGTCGCGTTATGAGGAAAATATACTGGACAAGGCAGGAGACATACTCAATGGCGCATTTATACAGCAGTTTGCGCTTGAGGATACGTTGAAATACCCAGGATGTCATGTTTCTACTCGCCAATCCGCGAAACGCCTTCTGCTCGTTGAAAGATGGCCACGGTCACTTCACTTGGCCTTCACCAGCCAACAGGGCTGCACTATGCTGTCCAGGAACGTCTTTTGCCAGCAGATCCTCCTTCCACTGCCTACACATGGCAGAACCACTCCGAATATGACCCTGAGAACGGATTCATTGATGATGAGCTACTGGTCACTCCGCGTTGCGTTATTTGGTCTCGAGGGGGCGTATTTCGAAAAAGCTATAAATTTGACTTGGAAAACGAGGAAGTCAGCCAGGCCTTGTTGACAACTTTCCCCAGTGTTGGGCCGCTGGCTGGAAGAGAATCAAAGTCCGAGCTAGGGGCAAATGCGACTACCTTGGACTCGAAATCTCCCGCTATTGTTGTATTCCTACAAACTCAAGCTCATATCTACTTCTTAGCTGGCACAAGTCATGTTATACATCTCCCTTTTGAGGTGGAGTCTGCGACTGCCGCCCCGCACGGTTTGATTATACAGAGAAAACTGCGAGTTGAAAACCTGGTAGCAGCCTCCCTCAAGTTTCCTCGAGTACCTCCCAATTCTTTTGTATCGTCACAGCCGCAGCCATGGTCCGCGGCGAGCTCCATACAGTCCACATTCTCCATTGCAGATCTTGGTGCTCCAAAACAAATGCCACAACTCCCAAATTCGACCATGAAAGAGCTATGGGATCCTCCGTCATTGAAAAATGACTCGAATTGGCCACGCTTGTTTTCATTATCAGATCCACTCGCAGAGATGGGCTTGGTAGTTGCCCAGCCAGACAAGTCTGAATATCGGGGAAAGAGAGGCTCCACGAAGATATCAGCACTGGATACAGCGGAGGAACTAGTCCATATCTCTCGCATGGGGGAATTCTCTGGTTCAGGTATCCAACATTCCTTAGTTCTTGCCTTGACCCTGAACCGAGAAACAAGTAACTACACGGTATGGAAGTTAGCGTATGATGGGAAAGAATCTGTGGCTCGGGAAAAACAGCGTGTGCCCAGTGGTACAATGTCTCGACGGAGAAGCTCTTTCATACCCGGTACTGGAACTGGCGCCACAACCCCCGTATTGGGGCCACAAATACCGCGCGAGAGTTTTGGTGGCAATCCAACACTACCAGGAGGCAAGAAAACTGCTAGAATAGATGATAATACACGGGACAAGGTTGTAGATTTTGCTGCCTCTCTTGATGCTGAATTCGAAAACCCTGCGATTCCCCGAAGGAAGTCCCGTCGGGTTAGCTCAATGCTTGCACGTGCGGACTTGTCTGCTTCTCATGAACGGTCAGCTTTTTCTGAACTTGCTTCCGGTCTACAACATGGTACATCAAGGCGGGGAGATTCGATAGGCGGTCAACAGACGAGAACAAGTATGGCTGGGCTCGGTGCTTCCAATGGCCAAAGTTTCAGTCAGTCGCAGTCGCAGTTGAGCCATAGTATCAACAGCTATTTAGAGGCTCCAGTCGACGACTTGTTAGACGAGCTGAGAGCTGGTGGAGACTTTGAAGGTTTCCATAACATGGGTCTTGATGATGAAGAGTTTGATGCTCTCAAACAAGAGGTCACCCTGACCAAGGTGTCCAGTGTGGCAGCTGAGCATAACAATGTTCGTTATTCTAGTCAGCAATTTCCAGCAAAATCTCAGTGCAAGATTTTCACTCTCACGGCACCGCCTTCTCTGGACGAGCGGGGCAATACACTAATTGTATGCATTCTTGACCTTGACGAGAAAAAACTTATTGTTTTGACACTCCTTGCCAAATCTCACCAAAAAGTTCATCTTGATGTGATAGATAAACATGCCGAAAACGATGTTACTGTAGTGTCTCTGAGCAACATAATGCGGGCAAACAGTGTCATTGACGTATGCAAACTTGAAGATGGTCACCACTCTCGTATGCTAGTTTTATCCGAAACGAGGGATGGATTTGGAGAGTTGAGCTTACAAACCCCATGGAGTGTGCTCATGAAAATTAACCTGCCGCTCCAGTTTGCTATTAGCAATATCAGGAATTTAAGTCATGATTCAGTACCATTAGCTAAAAGAGAAGGTGGTTTCAAGCGTGTTCTTAGCAAAGGACCACGTGTGTTGTGCCAGCTTCGGAACACAAAGCCACGAGGCATCGTTGACGTGGTTGATGATGAAGGAAGGATGCATCAACTGCGAATTCAGATGCAACCTCAGAATCCTCTCGTCTCTTCGGCTATTGAAGTTTGCCGGGCACTCATTCCTGGATCAACAGGCGGAGAAGGAATCTTGACTGCGTGGTGGAATGTCATGCAATGGCTTCGACTCGAATCTGTTGAAGTCACAAATGCAGAATGGTCTGCCTTTACCATTACAGTATTTGCCTTGATATTATCAACGAACAGAACTTCGAAGCCCCCACAGACCAAATCCCATGCTAGACGAAAGTCTCGAGGTGCCTTTCTACGCTCTAGCAGTGGTGCTTATGCTGACCATGAAGACTGGGATCTCATGCAAGCACAAGAAACTTCTAATGGTAGTCGTCTGCCTGCCTGGGTTGAAAACCGTGGCTGGCAGTGGCTGGATATTGACGATGACACGGACGCTCGTTCAGGGAGAAACTCTGATACTAATTCCTCCATATTCGCAGCAAATGCCAGTGAAAAGGGCAGCTTCATAAAGGAGCATGTGCAGCTCACACGAAACTTTATTGGGACAGAACTTGGTCATTCTGTCATATCTGGCAGTTTTACTACCTTAGACAGCGCTAAGGGTTCTGATATGCGCAAATCAGCTATAACTACTGTGGTCGTCGGTCTGCATTTGCTGCACGAGGAACAGAAGCTAGATACAATGAAGTGTGACTCTTTGAGTACAGGGGTTTCAACTTTGACCCCGATCCTTTCCCAGCTCACCAAGTGGCTCGGATGGGAAGGCTGGATAGCGCACTACGAGACCGAGGATGCTGCGCTGCTCGATGAGGAGTGTGATATGGATCCTGTAATTAGTTACGCTATCCCTGAACCCTTTCCTTGTCCTGCAATATATGGCTGGATTGAGCATTCTCTGGTAACCCCTGAACGTCATCCGTTTGTGACACTGCCTGGATTGGTCGGTGCACGATCTGCCATGAGCTTACATCAAGCAAATCTGTGGCGTAATTTAACTCCTAGAACTCTTCTTTTCTCCGACTTTTTTGCATCTATGCAAGATAATTGGTCGTCTCGACAGTTTGTCGAAGCACTTGCCTCTGCTGGAATGGATAATCTGTTGCTTGAAACATTGCCAGAAGCTGTGCTTGCTCCACTCAGAGAGGCAATTGTGCATTGTCAATCCGAGCCTCCAAACACTTGGAGTAAACGCCTATTAGCTATTGTAGGACGTGAGGACGTCAATGTGTTGTTGACACCTGGGCAACGCCCGCGAAACACCCAATCAACACTTCTCGTAGGTGCAGAACTAAAGCTTAAGAGTAGCGCAGCTAATATATATAGGCACCTTCTCACGAAGCAGGTTCTGATGTACATGGCATATGCTTATCTACGAACGATCTCGAAACAGCAGGTGCATTTGATGGATCTGCTGAGGTTGATAGGCAAGCCATAACTGGCTCGATTTTCAAAGATGATAGAAGGATGAATGAAGCAATGAACATACTCAACACTTTTCGACCTACGATTGCTCGTTGCAAGCCGGAGCCTCATTGGTCAGAGTCAGATTTGTTGGAGGCTCAAAAAGACCATGCTCAGATGCTTGCCTACCGAACACTTGCAATTTCTTCCGGCCGAGGTCTTATATACTACAGCGCCAGGATTCCCCTTTTAACTCAGAGGTTTCCTATTGGAGGATTTAATTTAAGCTGTGTGATGAAGCCGGATAACAACACTGTTGGTGTAGACAAGAACTCTTTCACTGAGGAGAAAGTGTGTTGGGCATTCTTCCATGCTGGAGTCGCTGCTGGCTTGAGCATTTCACGCGAGGCCAGAGGGATTGATACTTCGTGGATTCTGTTCAATAAACCTCTCCAAGATCTTAGCAATCGACATGCTGGCTTTCTGCTCGCATTGGGCCTAAATGGCCATCTAAAATCCGTTGCGAAGTGGGTTGCGTTCAAATACTTAACCCCAAAGCACACAATGACCTCCATTGGGCTTCTTTTGGGATTGGCCGCATCATATATCGGGACTATGGATTCATTGATTACCCGTCTTTTGTCTGTTCATGTCACTCGAATGTTACCTCCTGGCGCAGCTGAGCTCAATCTGTCTCCGTTAACTCAGGCGACCGGCATCATGGGCATCGGCCTCCTTTACTGCAACACCCAGCATCGCCGGATGAGTGAGATCATGGTCTCTGAAATCGAACATATCGATACAGAATTAGAGGAAGAGCCATTAAGAAATGAAGGCTACCGACTTTCGGCTGGGTTTGCTCTCGGATTTATCAATTTAGGGAAAGGGTCTGATCTTAAAGGCCTCCACGATATGCGACTAACCGAAAGACTTCTTGCACTAGCCGTTGGAACAAAACAGGTTGACCTAGTCCACGTCTTGGACAAAGCTACAGCTGCCTCGGTTGTGGCATTTGCTCTTATATATATGAAATCCGAAAATAAGGTTTTGGCACGCAAAATTGATGTGCCAGACTCCCTGCTCCAATTCGATTACGTTCGACCAGACATATTCCTGCTCCGGACTCTAGCGAGACACTTGATTATGTGGAACGAGATAGTTCCGTCATTTGAGTGGGTGCAAAACTGTCTCCCTCAGGCTTACAGGCGGCGAAGTAGGCTTGATGGAATTACCAGGCTTTCGAGCGATGACCTTCCATTCTATAATATTATTGCTGGTCTTTGCTTTAGTATTGCACTACGGCATGCAGGATCTGCTAATATTTCGGCTCGGGACGTTTTAGTTCATTACTTAGATCAATTCATGAGAATATGTCAAATCGAAGCCAACACTTTTGACAAAAAGTTAACTCGAAACACAGTTCGAAACTGCCAGGACCTGATTGCACTGTCAGCAGCTACAGTCATGGCGGGTACCGGAGATCTTGCAGTATTTAGACGACTCAGATCACAACATGGTCGCGATGATTCAGAAACTCCTTATGGTAGCCATTTAGCAGCCCATTTGGCGATTGGGGCGCTTTTCCTTGGTGGTGGAACTTTCACTTTTGGAACTTCCAACCTAGCCATCGCTGCATTACTTGTATCCTTCTACCCACTCTTCCCATCCACGGTTCAGGACAACAAGTCCCATCTCCAAGCTTTCCGACATTTCTGGGTTCTCGCCACAGAAGCTCGGTGTCTTGTAGCTCGAGATATCGATACCAATCAACCTGTACTCATCCCTGTCCAAGTAACACTCCGGAATGGAATACAAACACACCGTCAGACTCCATGTCTTCTGCCAGAGCTAGATCAAATAAAGTCCGTCCGAACCAGCAGTTCCGAGTACTGGAATATAGTCCTCGATTTCGAAAATAATAAAATACATGTTGCATCTTTTAAAGCCACGCAGACAATATACGTCCGTCGGCGCCCAGCGCACGATTCCACTACATCGGCTTTTCAAGCTACCCTTCAAGCACTCAATGATATGGAGAGTTCGTCTTCACAATCTCTTGAATGGTTGTTCGAACTACCTGTTTTTGCAACACTTACTAAAGCTGAACGAGCGCTCGTTCTCCCACCTGATAACGGAGGTGCAAGCGATGTTCACGCTGGAACCAAAGAAACGGTCATTGACTCCCGATTGGTGTTGGAGAGTGCAACGCTGGATAGTGGCAAGAGAGATAGGCTTGAGGGTCTAAGGTTGTTGTTTGAGTGGGCAGAAAAGGAAGAAGGTGAGGGCAGAGAAGTGCAGTGGATTAGGATGGAGGTTGTGCAGAAATTAAAAGCTAGAGTGTGGATGCTGGCCAAAGAATAGATAGAGCTTGCCGTATCGTATTTCGGTTTTAGAAGAGGATGCATAGCTAGAGCGAGACGTAAATAGGTGTATGATTTAGCGATGAAAAATAATGAGATATGCTTTACTATTAATGTGCAAGTTGCCGCCTGCCTTCTAGTGGATACGCTGCCCTTTTGAGTGATCAAAATAATCTATTCTTCCGCAAGTGTTCCTTTCTTCTGTAATGTCGTAAATGTAATAATTGTAAGAACATTGATGGTTGCTAGTTGTGAATCCCATCAAACAAGGCATCTTCGGCTGCACTCAGTGTAGATGTGGAAACTTATGAAGCAATCGATTTTATTACCAACCTAATTAAGCCTAGTCTTGTAGCACAATACGTGGTTTTGGTCTAGAAATGGTATCTATTTACAACTTTCTTAAATCTGTTGACAAGAACTAGAGATATGCAACATTATTTATAGAGCAGTAAAGTATTACGCACAATCAAAACTGCTGTCTACCTTGCTAGTTTAACTGGCCAAATATCTTTAAGTTTGAGAAATTTGTTCTGGCATGTAACATTAGGATATTTCTGTAGAAGTTTACTGGTGAAATTATCAAACCTCTAACAGCGGTTCTTGAGTGTGTGCACAGATTTGTACGATGAGAATCTGAAGTAATTTGATTTAGCTATATATTCGGCTTTATACAAATGCAACTTTAAGGTTCTATTCTACGGAGCGACCCACCCACCTCGCTCTATTTCTACCTGCAATAGCCTGAGAAATGTAATGATATTATATAGAATTAGAACTTCACAGTTTGTGGGTTCAAGAACAACAATCCAGGGTCAACTCTCTTCTTAATCTTCTCCAACCTCTTCAAGTTCCCCAGCCAATAATGCAAATCTGCTTCTGGTCTGCTGAGAGTCGGATCGACGTAATTATAATACATACCAAAGGTCTTGTTACCCTCAGCGGCTTCGATGTCGCTAACGAAAGGGTTAAGCCAAGCGAAACCAGAATCGGGATATGGAGGAGCGGCGTAGCCGTCTACGAGCTGCCATTCGAAGATCTGATCTCGGTGAGCGTAGGCGGTTGCGTCATTCGGGATGAGAGGAACCACAGATGTTGGTCCGCCTTGAGCTGCGATGATGAAGTACCAGTTCTAGAACAGCAGGTTAGCATAATGCAGCAATAGCAATGAATTTTACGAACTCCGGGATTTGTAGGACCGGTATCGTAGAGGCGATTAACGAAAGCATCTACACTGGCTGAAGTGAGGTCGTTGGTCATTAAGCTTTTAGCAAACTATGTTCAAATTAGCTGCGCTTCACAATAAGACTACGCTGAAGCTTACGAATGTAGCATGCTATGATTTTTCATGTTAGTATGTTTTTGACATTTGAAAAAAGTCGGAGCATCACTTACAGCTGTATAGTTGAATGGAACAGCCAACACCTCTCCGTTGCCCCAGTCTCTAAAAAGCGCGTTGTTATTTGCGTACAACAAAGAGTCTAGCCACCCCACACTTTTCACTACAACATCAGACTCAACTAATCCACCGACCGCATTTAAATCATCCAGGAAAGGCTGGATGGCAAGAAGGAAAGCCTCTTTGCTGCCATGGTATGCTCCTTCGAAAAGGAAAAGCAAAGTATCTGCGGTATTCTTCACGATCACAACTCGAATATTCATCTCCTTTGGGATAACTGGAACGGTTCGTCCTGCACTGTAGTCCTGAAATCCTACCCACCCAGGACCTGCTTGTACACGATTCCAGACGTAGGGGTAGTAGAAGAGCACGTTCTCTTCCGGTGCAGCTATGGTACGAAACTTGAAGCTGGTAACGATACCGTATGACATTCCTGCCCCTCGAAGAGCCCAGAACAGATCTGGGTTTTTGGTCGCTGAGGCGATGGCAACGCTGCTGTCTGCAAGGACTATTTCCATTGACTCAATAAAATCTACAGCAAGGCCATGGCTATGGGATGAGTAGCCCTGGCCACCGTGAAGTACATGGCCACCAACTCCCACACCAGGGCCTATTTAAACCATCGAATTAGTTTTAGTTCATCTTTTAGCATTTTCATTATCATGCTAATTAAGTAGTAGAAGTTTGGAAAGCATGAGTCTTCTTCCAAGGGAGAATATAATTGCCGGCTCTCATGCTTTGATTTACTCACAGACTCCATGTGCAATGGCACGTCCGCCTTGATTATACAAACCCAGTGCCAGGTTGCCCAATCGCGCTCCTGCACCAACTGTTGCGATATTGGTAGTTTTATCGAGGGTTATATTTTTGAAATACTTTAGGTCGACAACCAGATGTCCATCCTCGCCGCCTAGGGAGTGGGCGGCATATGAATGACCCCCAGATTTCGGGTTTACTTTAACACCGTACTTGGATGCACACCCTACTGCGGCCTGTACCTGGGGTACAGAAGTCGGAACTGCAAGCGCAACTGGCGTGAAATTGAAACGAAGGTTGTAAGGAACAATATTTCTTGAGAACGTTTCGCTCCCCGGAATGTACTGAGGGACTTTCGACCGTATCAAGCAGTTCACAAGATGATCGAAAGCTGGTACCCCTTGGACGACCTGAGAAAGCAGAGCAATGGCAGTGATGAAGCGAGCCATATTGTCAGATCAAAAAAGGAATTGAACAAATCAAATTATCCTGATGGCTCTCCTAATTGACGACGTCCCCGAGAGAACTTATAAGGGTTGGGAAATGTCATCCTTGCGAACGTATTACCCAGATCTCGGTTCGTATATATCCCCCCAATCAATTGATTGGGATGCCCGGAGGCAGATCTAATATGTACGCGAGGCACTTGAACCACGATTGGACGGGTACTTGTGCATGCTTGCGGCGCAACTCCCATTAATTCTCAATCTAAGCATGTCGAGTGTAATCAAGGTCAGCAAATCTCCATGATTCTATGCACTGTTCGGCTACTTCCAAACTCGTCTTTCCACACGGGGCGTGATGTGAAAATACCTTTGAGCGTTACATTCCGTAGAAGAATGCGGGGAAATAATCACATGTGTAGAATTTCAAGAGGCAGTGAGATTCTCTGACTTTAGCTACGTTCCTTGAGCGATGAATATGTCAAACTGAACAGATCAAGGAGACGGCTTACTAGCCATTCTGGAAACCGAGCCAGTTGCCTTCCCGTTTTAAATACTCAGCACAATAAAAAAATTTGACTATAATTGATACTGTATTCAGTTACAATTTGATATATCATCCGCTTAGTCAAGGATGTGCGGAGCTACTAACTCATATCTAGAAAGTATGCAGCACGACATACACGTGACGAAGGTCACTTGAGGTTTCTCGAGAGCATGAAGGACTACGCACTCCTCGGGCTCTTGGAGTTTATAGAAATACTGCGAAATGAAATTGCATGTACTGGAATTGATATATTCAGAGGCAATATCCGCTTGGTCGGCAGTGTGAAAGGAGCACCTCTCTCTATTTAGTATTCACAGCGCGGTTAGAATGCAACGAAACAAGAGGATAGCATTTCAAAGAGGATGTATGTGTGTAGGAGGTTTGGGTAAGTGTTAACTCCAAGATTGCGGGGGATTCGATATGTATGTATTGTAAACGAGTCATGTAGAGACGACACGAGAGCATGGTGGACAAGATAGTCAAAGTATAACTTCGGTCCATATGACAAAAGAGGCAACAATAAATTAGGAAGAGATGTAAGTATTGCGCAAGAGCACGATTTTATCAAGCTAATGAATATCTCTCACTACCTACTATACTCCATACGCACCAGTCTTATTGGTAGCGTGGCCTGCGGCTGAGAGTTTGGGGGTTCGAGAAACTTGCCTCCCAAACTAAATCCCTTTTTTCAAGACAAAATATTTTTTTCACGAAAATCTCACGGTACACCAATACAAAACTCTGCACAACCCTGCTTGATATGGATCTTCCAAGACATACGCTAGGTCAACCGTATCTTCTACACCTGCTCTAGCCGCAATTATTCGCATTTACGGGACGAGCCTTTCAAAGTGGATGCCGGTTACCCATGGAATTCTGTTAATGCGATGAATTTTTGCGCAGGTTTTTACATCACGTGGTGTTTGTGCTATTGTCGAACCACATTTTGACCGGCGTAGGGGCGAATTTATGGAAACCACCCCATAGTAAATGGATACCATCCAGACATCCGGCGGTTTCCCATGGATAGATATTTCCACTAGTTTTTTCCCACAATTCCTATATATTCTTGAAAAGTCGTGATGTTGGTGGTTTTTTGATCATCCCTCATCCGTCACTTCAATGCTATTGGATACTTAGATATATTTTCCTGAGACGTACTTTGACTTATTGTGTGGTGTCTACATTAGTGACTGTTGACTTATACTTTAAAGAAAATGTCTGACAAAATCACTCCCGTGAGTGAGAAACGAGAGAGTTCCTCACAAAGCACCCATTCCGATGCCGAAAAGGGGCAGGCCCCGGAACTGAAGAGGAACTTGAAGGCTCGTCATTTACAGATGATCGCTATTGGTAAGCTCATATTAACATGTCGTCAAAATTTTCAACCTAACAGATGACAGGTGGAACAATTGGAACTGGACTTTTTATCGGATCTGGAGCAGCAATTGCTAAGGCTGGCCCTGCAGGAGCACTGCTCGGATTTGCTTTTGTCGGATGTCTCGTCTACTCCGTGATGCAATCGTTTGCTGAAATGGGTACTCACATGCCGGTCACTGGAGCTTTCACCGCATACGCGACTCGATTCGTGGATCCCAGTCTTGGATTTGCAATGGGATGGATCTACTGGTTCTCTTGGGCCTGCACATTTGCACTGGAACTCACTGCCGTTGGCATTATTATTCATTTTTGGAGAGATAATGTCTCGGATGCTATGCTCATTACGATATTCTTGGTCGCCATCACTGCTGCTAATCTTTTACCTGTTAAATTCTATGGAGAATTTGAGTTTTGGTTTAGCAGTGTAAAGGTTGTTACCGTCATTGGTTTCCTTATCTTTGCCATCTGCATCGATGCTGGAGCAGGCAAGAATGGCTACCTTGGATTTAAAACTTGGAGCAACCCAGGTGCTTTCGCACCTTACGATATCGTCACAGGCAACGACGCTTTGGCAAAATTCGCCGGCTTCTGGGCAGTTATGATCAAAGCCGGATTTTCGTATCAGGGAACCGAACTCGTTGGAGTCGCCGCGGGTGAAACTGAAAATCCTCGCAAAAACGTTCCAGCCGCAATTCGAAAGACATTCTACCGTATTCTGTTCTTCTTCGTCTTCACCGTCTTTTTCATCGGACTTCTGGTGCCATATGACAACCCAGAGCTTTTGTCAGGAAAGGAGGACGCATCTGCTTCTCCATTTGTCATTGCTGCCCAACTTGCCGGCGTACCAGTAGTTCCACACATCATTAACGCCGTTTTGATGTTCGTCGTTCTCTCAGCTGCGAACTCGAACGTCTATTCTGGGAGTCGTATCCTTGTTGGTCTTGTGCACGATGGAGCTGCGCCTAAATTTCTCGCAAAAACTTGGCGGAATGGTGTCCCTTATGCCGCCGTGCTTTTCACAGCTGCATTTGGTCTCCTAGCTTACATCAACTTAGCTCAGACTGGAAGTACTGTCTTTGAATGGCTCCTCAACATTGCTGCTGTCGCTGGTTTCATCACATGGGCATCCATTAATCTCTGCCACATCCAATTCATGCGTGCACTGGCCGCACAAGGAATTTCCCGCGATACCCTCCCATACAAAGCCTGGGGCCAGCCCTTCAATGCTTGGTTTGGCCTTGGTTTCAACGTCCTCATTATCTTCACCCAAGGTTTTGAGGCTTTCATTCCATGGAACACGGTTAACTTTTTCACTGCATATGTCAGTGTAATCTTGTTTGTCGTGCTGTATGTTGTACATAAGCTGGTAACAAAATCCAAATTTGTCAATCCCAAGGATGCGGACGTTGTTTCAGGGAGTTTGGCAACGGATGATACTGTTTGGCCTGATAACACACCAACAACTCTCTGGGGAAAGATGTGGGCGTGGCTTTGTTAAAGAGAGTTGTGCTTCTCGGATGGGTTCAGGAGTTTGCCTAGATGGGATATATTTTACTTATGATGTAAATCTAACGTGTAATGAAAAATAATAGTAATGCGATACTTTTCTCTAAGAAGTGCCTAAGAATGAATTTTTTATTCTCACTCTCTAATCATATTGGGCATTCTAGCCTTGCTATGGGTGACAAAGAGTTCATGCTCAGCCTTTATCATATATATATATAGTCCCTGGTGGGAAAGAGCCTACAAAGACTTAAAGGAGCACACACAAAGAATCTTGATTTCCACCTAAACTTCATGATAACGAGAAATAGAAATTACTTAAAACTCAACCCCTATACACCACCCTACCCCAAGCGAAATTAACACAGAATGCCTGACAAAATATCTCCATTCGGCAAGAAGTATGGGACTAGAGGGAGATTTGGATGGAAACGCAGTGGTTTCACTCCTATTGATCTCAATTTCTCTGAGATGAATAACAAGAATCTGTCGAAATTGCAAATCGAGCGCCTTAAGAGCATTGATTTCCAGAGGAAGCACCTATATGGTTTCACAACCAGGGAGCTCGAAGAACTTGATGCCCTCTCGGATCGTCCACTCAGGAAGCCAAATCTAGATAATCCCATAATCTCGTATCTGGATTTTGACCATTGGCACGATGGTGGCAGTAAATGGGGACACAAGGTCGAGGCTCCTCCTTTCCCTGTCCCTAAGCACCATAAAACACAAGGCTTTCTAAAGAAATTGAAGGGGGTGGAGAAATATCATTATTCCGACCACGACTCTAACCATTCGAACTATTCCGATAATCCGGAATATCCTAGTGATTATGATGGCTCCGAAGAGGGGAATGAGAAGTCCCCCAACCCCAGGGCTTGGTGGGTTGGGAATAATCCGATGGTGCGACCAATTCTTGAACCGATCTTGAGATTGGCATCACAACTGCTTTTGATGGAGATCTTTTCTCCTTTGGTATGTTTTCTATGTGGACTTCATTGCTTGTACTGATCATTGTGGCTAGTTTGATGCGATTTTCCTATCCGAATGGAGACAACTGCCATCTGAAAAGATCCCACCCGAAGAACTTGAATATAATACCCAGTTTCAGAGCATCTGGCCTCTAAAACTCTGCCCCCTCGATCTTCAGAAACTTGATCATCTTCGACTCGAAATCCATCAGCAATTAAATGAACTTCTCTGTCTTGGAATGTTTGATGGGATCCATGATCCGCTATCTGCAGGGGGTCCAGATGAACGGCTCGACCATCTTTGGAATGCTGATGCATATACTTCTTACGTTCGATGGGATCCAGATTATAATAATCCTTCCCCGATTCGATCAATTTGGATAACATTGGACTACCGGATGTTCGAAGTATTAGTTTTTCAGATTGAAGAGCTTAACGATGCAGAGATATTGGCTCATCAGTATTCGATTGCGGGAATTATCGTGCATGAAATGTGGGAAGTAAGATAACATATGAGGGCCTGGGCTAACATCTAATTCTAGGTCGCATATATTTATCATTTTAGCTAGTTTGAGACGAGGTGGTGACATTCACCGCCCTTTGTCTGGCAGTGAGCTTGAAATTGCTGAGGTATGACACAAAAAGTATAGTTGTGGGCTTTGAATAACGTATAATAGCCATACTGGCAGGATGACGCAATCAATGAGTTTGGCTGGTGCGCAGAAAGAAACTTCTGTGGCGGATCACTGGACGATATGTTAGGTCAATCGATAAAGAGAACCCCAATGTTCGGTCTGTGGGTAGACAAACTATGGCCATGGAAAGGCGAAATCAAATGGGCTGGTCTATTACTTCGAGAGTCTTTCATGCATGAAGAACAAGAAACATTCCCAGTCCCAGTTGGGTTGTATGAAGATATTTTTCAGAAGGATTTCTGGGAATATCGGAGACGCTTTGCTGCAACGCCGCTGGAGATGAGGACTGTAAGAGATTCTACCATTGATACAGTGCATACAAAAGCGCTGACGTCTCTTACGAAAGATAAGAACTGGTGTCAAACGGAAAGCTGATAGTATCAGTGCATACATGGGTAGCGAGGAAGTTGCGTGGCAGAGGAGCGTGTCTCAAACTTCTATTTTAGTAGCCCCTCCAAAAGTACGCGAAGCATTTTTAGCCGCTCAGGCTATCATCGAGAGTTCTAAAAAGATAGAGCAGTACTGTAAGTTCTTTCTATTGAAAGAATTGAAAACTCTGGCGCACATATCAAAGCTTTTACAATTAAAACCATAATTCCACTATATATTTTAGCTAACATTGGTAGTCAATGGAAGTAGGAAGCAGCGCGACGAAACTGAAAAGATTCTCGAGTTGATACAAAAGTTCAGCAATTACGGAAAGCAAAATTCTGATGTATTTTTGTACACCGTTGAGAAAATGCTCGCCACTACAGCTGACTACCATGAGAGAAATATTTTTAACACCTTGGATCTAATCCTTAACGAGGAGAATCACGCCAAGAGGTCTACTTATGGCAAACGACTTTCCAAACTTGCCATGTTCAATCGAGGTATAAGAGGCTATATTAGTACATTGCAAACTGAATACTCTTCTACTTCAAAGCGAAAGAGCAGACTCGATGGCCTATATGAAACTTGGATTCGGTTTGGACAAGCGTACGTAATCTTCTATAGCCCAGGATCCTACCAGAATGAGAAAAAACAAGAGGATCATGTAAACTATTATAAAGAAACGCACTCGGAAGGAAATTTCCACAGTGTTCGCGAAGGCTTTGATGAAATGAATGAAAACCCCCGATGTACTTGGTGGACAATGCTGCGTATGGAAGGACTTTACATAACGTAAGGCAAAATACCTTCAAAGTGATATGAAACTCACTTTCGAGTTCCCACGTCTATTCTTATTCGGATTTTGCCATGCTGACTTGTTCAAAAAGTTGCGTTCCACATCCCGAGATGAAGAAAAAACGGCAAATAAGCTGTTTGAAAAAAGTAGAGACGAAGATGAACAATCTGCTCAAGTATTGCAGACGATTCATTGCTACTCCATATTCCGCGGATCCTAGATTATGGAGGAAGGAGATTAAAGTATGGCTGAAGATC
>Ga0247734_1001229_pt1 | contig 19809 bp, 19 predicted proteins | sample UWRJL103311B2_FD_180933 | JGI IMG/M metagenome (GOLD analysis project Ga0247734, IMG submission 180933) | Plant litter microbial communities from Arlington Agricultural Research Station in Wisconsin, United States - UWRJ-L103-311B-2 | ecosystem: Environmental > Terrestrial > Plant litter >... | reverse complement strand
TCGAGACCCGACTGAACAGGTTCGTGGCCAGATGACCCAGACCCCCGCCCCCCTCGTCGACGTCCGCCAGGTCGAGAAGGCCTTCGGTGACAACCAGGTCCTGCGCGGAGTCGACTTCGCCGCCGACGCCGGCACCACGACGGTGCTGCTGGGTCCGTCCGGGTCCGGCAAGACCACGATCCTGCGCTCCCTCAACGTGCTCGAGACGCCGGACGCCGGCAGCGTCCGCATCGGGGACGTCGAGGTCGACTTCACGGGCCTGTCCCCCAAGGGCCGGGACGCGCGCGAGCGGACCGCCCGGCTCCGGGCGCAGAGCGGGATGGTGTTCCAGTCCCACAACCTCTTCCCGCACAAGACCGTGCTCGAGAACGTCATCGAGGGGCCCGTGCAGGTGCAGAGGCGCCCGCGCGACGAGGCCGTCGCCGACGCCCGACAGCTGCTGGAGCAGGTGGGCCTCGCCGAGAAGGCCGACCAGCACCCCTTCCAGCTGTCCGGTGGTCAGCAGCAGCGCGTCGGCATCGCCCGTGCCCTGGCGCTCAAGCCCAAGGTCGTCCTGTTCGACGAGCCGACGTCGGCCCTCGACCCCGAGCTGGTCGGCGAGGTGCTGTCGGTCATCAAGGACCTGGCGTCGGAGGGCTGGACGACCGTCATCGTGACGCACGAGATCCGCTTCGCCGAGCAGGTCGCCGACCAGGTGCTGTTCCTCGACGGCGGGGTCGTCGTCGAGCGAGGCACCAGCGCACAGGTCATCGGCGACCCGACGCAGGAGCGCACCCGTCAGTTCCTGCGCCGGATCCTCGATCCGGGCTAGGCCCGGCGGATCAGGCCCCGCTGATCAGTAGGGGGCCGCGGCGACCTTGTACGGGTACATGCAGGCCGCCTTGGGCAGGCCCAGGATCATGCGCGACGCGGCGTCGCCGGTGTTGGACACCGTGAACGGCAGGTTGGGGTTGATGCTCTCCGAGGGGCCGCGAGCCGGCTCGTCGAACCCGCCGCCCTTGCTCTTGCTGCCGGACATGATTGTGCGGTCCGGCTGGCTCACCGTGTAGGTCGTGCTGTCACCGCGCGAGCTCTCCGAGACCCCGACCTTGAGGTTGAAGCGGATGCAGCGGTAGCCGGCGAAGTTGAAGGCGGCGGTCGATCCGCCGGCCAGCGCGTAGGAGACGCTCCACCGCTCGTTCGTCCGCGGCCCGACGGGTTCCTTGTCGGCGCGCTCGACCAGACCGGCGGTCGTCGAGGCGGCGTCGTGGAACATGTCGAGGCTGATCCACTCGAACACGCGGATGTAGAACGTCTTGGTGTCGGCCGAGCGACCGCCGCCCGCCTTCTTGACGACGTCGATCCGGTAGGTGCCGGCGTGGCCCTTGCTCGGGGAGAACGACTTGGTGAAGTAGCCGCGCGAGTTGACCTTCGCGGATCCGAGGTACGTGCGGTTCCTCGCCTGGGTGTGCATGTTCGTCGCGTAGATGGACACCTTGCTGCCCTTGACCTTGCCACCCTTGACCTTGCCGCGGATGGTGGTCCGGCCGTGGGCGGGACCGTGCGCCGAGTCCAGGTCGAGGCTCGTGTCGTTGTACGTCTTCTGGGTCCCTGTCGGCCGGGGGCTGAGCGAGACCGAGAAGCTCTTCTTCTTGGCCGGCTTCTTGGCCGCCTCGGCCGGGCTGAACAAGCCGAGCACGACGATGGCGGCGGCGAGGAGGACGAAGAGCTTGCGCACGGGGGACATCCTTGGGAGGAGGGACTTAAGTCCCCCAAGGGTACGTCCACTTCCCGAAAAGTGTTGAAGTTCGACGATCTAGCGCAGGACCTACGTCACTGCTTGGGCGTCGACCGGATCGGGAAGGTGCACGCGGCCTTCGGCAGCCCGAGGACGAAGGGCGCACTGCCGGAGACGGTGACGACGACCGGCTGGTCCGCGCGCATCCGCTTCTGCTGGCGGGTCGACGGCTGGACGTGACGCTGGCCCTTGCGGTGCGTGCCGCTCAGGATCGTTCGGCCGCCCTGGGTGACCTTGAACGAGCCCGACCCACCGGACCGGGCGCTGTCGGCGACACCGATCTTGAGGTTGATGCGCAGGCAGCGATAGCCCTGGGTCGTGAAGACGGCGCTCGTCCCCGGGGCGATCTCGTAGGCCTTCGACCAGTTCTGTCCGCGGATCGAGCCTGCCTTGTCGACACGCCGCACCACGGCCGCCTTCGCGGGATCGCCGTCGTAGAACTTCGTGAGCGTCACGAACTGGAACACGTTGACCCGTGTGCTGTCGCTGCCCTCGGCCCGGCCGTTGCCGGCGCGCTTGACGACGTTCACGACGTAGCTGCCGCCGTCCTTGGGCTTCCACCTCTTGGCGAAGCGCCCCGACGACGAGAGCCGGTCGGAGCCGAGGTACCGGAACGTCTGGTCCTTCGCGCTGGTGTTGCTGGCGTACAGGTAGACCTTCTGGCCCTTCACGCGTCCGCCCGAGACCTTGCCCTTGATGACGGTCGTGCGGTTGGTTCCGTCGTCCGACGTGAGGTCCAGCGTCTTGTCGCTGGAGACCGTCGTGACCTTGTACCCGGATGGCGCGGCCTCCGCCGATGCCATCGGAGTCACGGCGAGCGCCGCGACGGTGAGCGGTACGAGAACAGAGCGCATGATGGCCACCTCAGGGTAGAAAGTCCCTCCGTCTCGACCGTACGGCGCATCGCCGCGGAGGGCGACCTGAGCTGTGACGGGTTCGTCGTCCAGACTGCGAGCATCCGCCTGCGGGAAGAATCTGGCACGCCATAGACTTGTGAGTTCTCCAGAGGCGGCACAGAAGGAGTGGGGTGAGCTCACACAACGCGGAACAGCGCGAGATCGAGGCCGAGCAGTCGTACGTCGACACGGTCTACGATCGTCTCGACGCATCCGCCAAGGTCGCGCAGTCCCTCGTCGTCGAGGGGATGGCGCGCGGCCACGTCGGCAACGAGGGCGGTCTCGTCGAGCGTGACGCGATGGTCTACCAGGCGCAGAAGCGGCTGTCGGCGCTCAACGCCGCCCACGACGGGCTCGTGTTCGGCCGCCTCAACATGCTGAACGGCGAGTCGCGCTACATCGGCCGCATCGGCGTCCGCGACGCCGAGCGCGAGATCCTGCTGATCGACTGGCGCGCCCCCGCCGCGGCGATCTTCTACCAGGCCACCGCCCAGGAGCCGTCCGGCGTGATCCGACGCCGCGTGCTGCGGTGCTCCAACGACCGGGTCATCGGCGTCGAGGACGACCTGCTCGACGGCGACAACGCCCCCGACGACCTGGTGGTCGTCGGAGAGGGCGCGCTGCTGGCCAGCCTCACACGCGCCCGGGACACCTCGATGCACTCGGTCGTCGCGACGATCCAGAAGGAGCAGGACGAGGCCATCCGCGCCCCGAGCCGCGGCGCCACGACGATCGGCGGCGGGCCGGGCACGGGCAAGACCGTCGTCGCGCTGCACCGCGCGGCCTACCTGCTGTACACCGACCGCCGGCGCTTCGAGTCCGGCGGCGTGCTGGTCGTCGGCCCGTCCAACGTCTTCATGAACTACATCGAGCGGGTGCTGCCGAGCCTCGGCGAGACCAGCGTGACGCTGCGCTCGCTCGGCGAGGTCGTCGACGGCATCCGCGCGAACCGCCACGACGAGTCGGTCGCCGCGGCGGCCAAGGGATCGTCGCGGATGACCGGCTTCCTGACCAAGGCCGCTGCGGCCCCGATGGCCGGTGCCCCGTCGGAGTTCCGCTACTTCTACAAGGACGACGTCCTGCGGCTCCACCCCGAGCAGCTCGACCGCATCCGCCGCCAGCTGTTGTCGGGCGCCAAGCGCAACCGCGCGTACGCGCGCGCACCGCAGGCGCTGGTCGACGCCCTGTGGCGTCAGGTGCGCGGCGAGCGCGCGCTCGAGAAGGGCCAGGAGGAGTTCGTCGAGATCGTCACGACCGACGACCGCTTCGTCGACTTCGTCGAGCAGTGGTGGCCGCCGGTCGAGCCCACCGAGATCTGGCGGACGCTGCCCGACGTCATCGACGAGCTCTCCCGCGGCACGTTCAGTCGCGAGGAGGTCGCAGCGCTGAAGGCGTCGTGGGCCTCCGGCGAGCCGAGCATCCAGGACGTGCCGCTGATCGACGAGATCCGCTACATCGTCGGCGAGGTGCCGGAGGCGTCCGACGAGGACGACGACGCGCCCAAGCAGCTCATGAGCTTCGAGCGGCGCGAGCGCGAGGACCGCGTCGACCGCAACCGCACGACCCAGAGCATCGAGGACGACGGCTTCGCCCACGTGCTCGTCGACGAGGCCCAGGACCTGTCGCCGATGCAGTGGCGCATGCTGGGCCGTCGCGGTCGTCACGCCAGCTGGACGATCGTCGGCGACGAGGCGCAGTCGTCGTGGCCGCACCCGCGGGAGTCGGCGGCGGCCCGCAAGGCAGCGCTCGACGGCAAGCCCGAGCACGCGTTCCGGCTGTCGACCAACTACCGCAACTCCGCGGAGATCTACGACCTCGCCGCCAAGGTCGCCGCGATCGGCGTCCCCGACCCCGATCTGGCCGACGCCGTGCGGCGCACGGGGGAGGAGCCGCTGCACCTGACGGTGTCCGCGCCCGAGCTGGTCCAGAGGGTGCGCGAGCGCGCCCAGGACATCCTCGACCGCGTCGACGGCACGGTCGCGGTCGTGGCGCCGCGGGCGTCCCTGGACGGTCTGCGGGGCGAGCTCGCCGACCTGCTGGCCGCGCACCCCGACCGGCTGCGGGTGCTCGACGGGCTGGACACCAAGGGCCTGGAGTTCGACGGCGTGGTCGTGGTCGAGCCGGACGGCATCACCGACGAGGCCAGCGCCGGCTGGCGCACGCTGTACGTCGTCCTGACGCGGGCGACGCAGCTGCTCACGACGGTGGGCACGACCGACCGCTGGAGCAGCCGGATCGCATGACCTCGCCCGCATGAAGACGACGCTGAAGGTCCTGCTGCTGGTCGTCCTGGGCGTCGCCGTGGCCCTGCCGACGGCGTACTCGACGTTCATCCACAGCGAGCGGTCGATCGTCATCGGTGCGCACGACGCGACGGTCCAGCCCAATGTCGACGGCTATGCCCGCATCGACTTCGGGACGCTGATCCCGCAGATCCGCCTGCCCTCGGAGGCGCCGCTGGGCCTCGGGGTCGACATCCGGCTCGGCGACAGCGAGGTCTCCGAGCTCAACCAGCTCATCGCACGCGACGCCGTCATCGCCTCGCAGCCACAGGGCGAGATCGCGGCCGTGCGGTCGACGATCGTCTCGATGCTGCTCGACGCGACCCTGCGGGGGCTCGGCGCGGCCCTCATCGCGGTCATCGCGGTGGTCCTCGCCTGGCGCGCGGTCGGTGGCGCGCGCCGGCGGGCGATCTGGTCAGCGGCCCGCAGCCCCAGCCGTCGCCAGGTCCTGGGCGCCGCGTCCGTCGGCGTCGTGACGCTCGGCGCGCTGGTGCTCGTCGCGGCCCCCGAGCGTCCCCGCTCGGTCGACGCCGCCTGGGTGCCGATCGACTCGGTCTTCCCGCTCCTGCCCAGCGATCCCGTGCTCGATCAGGTCGAGATCGTGCAGGGCGCGTCGACGTCGGGCAGCAAGGCGCTGGTCGAGGGTGCCCTCGAGACGTACCGGACCTCGGTGTCGTTCTACGGCCGGCTCGAGGAGACGGCCCGCACGACGGTCGTCCGCACGCCGGCCGACGGCGAGACGACCGCGCTGGTCGTGACGGACCGGCACGACAACATCGGCATGGACCCCGTCGCCCGCGCGATCGCCGACCAGGCCGGCGCGAGCATGCTGATCGACCTCGGCGACGACACGTCCAACGGTGCCAGCTGGGAGTCGTTCAGCATCAACTCGCTGGCCCGGGAGTTCCGCGACCTCGACGTCGTGGCGGTCGCGGGCAACCACGACACGGGCCCGAGCGTCCGCCGGCAGATGGAGGACAAGGGCTTCACGGTCCTCGACGGCGAGGCCGTGACGGTCGACGGCATCCGGTTCATCGGCAGCAGCGATCCACGCAGCTCGGGGCTGACCGCCGGGTACAGCGGCAGCCCGCAGGCCAACTCCGCGGCGATCCGCGCCCAGGACGAGAAGCTGACGGCGGCGACGTGCGAGGACGGCGGCGTCGACGTCATCGCGGTGCACAGCCCGTCGTCGGCGAAGCGGGCCGCGGCGACCGGCTGCGCCGACCTCGTCCTGTCGGGGCACCTGCACCGGCAGGTCGGCCCCGACGTCGTGGCCGGCACCAACGGGCGCAGCACCACGACGCTCACGACCGCCTCGACGGGTGGCGCGGTCTACGCCTTCGCCCTCGGCAGCAAGCTGCGCCGCACGGCCCAGGTCACGATCGTGACGTTCGCGGACGGGCGCCCGGTCGGGCTGCAGCCGGTCAGCTTCGAGCCCGGCGGCACCATCACGGTCGCCGACTACCTGCCGCTCGCCACGTCCCCCCGCGAGTAGGTCACCGGCCGGGTGCCGTCAGGTGCACCGGCTCACGATGAGCTCGGCGTACGCGGTGGCGCAGGCGACGACCTGGGCGATGTCGACGCTCTCGTCGATCGCGTGGGCGTCGCCGATGTCGCCCGGGCCGTACTGCACGGTCGGGATGCCGGCGGCGGCGTACTGGCGCAGGTCCGATCCGTACGGGGCGCCGATCTGCTCGGGCAGCGGCTGGCCGGCCGACACGACCGCCGTGGCGACCTGGTCGCCGAACGGGTCGCCCGGCGGCAGACGACCCGCGGCGAAGTGCCCGCCCGGCCAGGTGACCACCGGCGGGTGCGCCGCCAGCCAGGTGTCGGTGGCGGCGACGTCGGCGACGGCCTGCTCGAACGCCGCCTTGGCGTCGACGAACGACTCGTCCGGCATGATGCCGTAGCGCCCTTCCGCGACCAGGTGGTCGGGCACCGTGCTGGCCCAGTCGCCGGCCTGGATGATGCCGACGCTGATGGGCCACGGCAGGAAGCCGAACGGCTCGGGCGGCAGCGCGTTGCGCACGTCCTCGAGCTCGGCGAGCGCGCGGTGCACCAGCTCGAAGGCGCTGATGGCGCTGTGGCCGGTCGCGCGCATCGAGCCGTGCGTGGCCCGGCCCTGGACCTCGATGCGGAACGTCAGGGAGCCGGCGTTCGCCGCGACGACCTGTCCGGCGGTGGGCTCGGCGATGATGCAGGCGTCGCCGGTGTGGCCGCGGCGCAGCGTCGCGAAGCTGCCGATGCCACCGTCCTCCTCGCCGATGACGGTGTGCACCGCGAACGGCCGCGAGAGCTCGAGGTCGCTGACGGCCCGGGCCGCCGCGATGATCGCGACGACACCGCCCTTCATGTCGCAGACGCCGCGGCCGTACCAGCGGTCGTCGACCTCCCGGACGTGCCACGGGTCGACGTTGGTCCACGAGTCGGGGTCACCCGGCGGGACGACGTCGACGTGGCCGTTGAGGATCAGGGCGGGGGTGCCGGGGCCGGAGGTGCCGACGACGCCCCACGCCTCGTCGCGCTCGACCTCCTCGCCGGGGTAGTCGGGGTCGGCGCGCAGCGCGTCGAGGTCGATCTTCCACTGGTCGACGTCGAGGCCGAGCCCGGTGAGCGTCGCGGCGCACCAGCGCTGGACGGCGATCTCGGCATCGGATCCGCCGGTGCTGGGAAAGTTGACCAGCTGGGCCAGATCGCGGCGGATCAGGTCGACGTCGATGTCCATGCCGTCAGTCTGGCAGCCGCCCCCGCCCCCAGCACGAGGCGCTCGCCGCGGGGCCTGCGCTAGGCTCCTGCCATGACAGCCCAGCCGTTCCAGCCCGCCTGCTGGTGGCGCCACCCGTAACGGTGGCCTGTCGACTCCCTGCCCAGACCGCCTCACGGCCGGCTCTGGGCATCGTTGTCTCCGCACGACCTCGCCCGCGTCGGTCGGGACACCCCGAAGGAACCACATGCCATCCCCAGACGACACCGCCCTCGACGACCTGCTGACCCAGCCGGCCTTCGCGCTGATCCGCGTGCGCGAGTCCGACACCGTCACCCTGGTCGGTGGACCTCGCACGGACCTCGACCTCCTGGCCGACATCCCCCTCAAGGCGGGCGCCGAGCGCGCGTGGGACCACCTCGTCCTCGTCCCGTACGCCCAGGCGCGCGAGCGCGGCTTCGAGGCCCACCAGGACGGCACGCCGCTGTCGGCCATCGAGATCCGGTACAGCCGCGAGCTCCCGCTCGCCGACCTGCTGCAGCAGCTGCCCGACGTGCCGGTCGAGTTCACCGACCGCGGCGGCTTCGACACGACCGACGACGAGTACGCCGGCATCGTCCGCCAGATCATCGACGACGAGATCGGTCAGGGCGAGGGCGCCAACCTCGTCATCGGCCGGCACTACCGCGCCCAGGTCGCGGACTGGGGCCACGACGCCGCCCTGACGGTGTTCCGCCGGCTGCTCGAGCGCGAGCGCGGGGCGTTCTGGACGTTCCTGATCTTCACGGGCGACCGCTACCTCATCGGCGCGAGCCCCGAGCGCCACGTGAGCCTCGAGGCCGGCCAGGTGCGGATGAACCCCATCAGCGGCACGTTCCGCATGCGCGGCCTCGAGACGCACGCCGACAAGAAGCGTGAGCTGCTGAGGTTCCTGCAGGACGAGAAGGAGATCTACGAGCTCTTCATGGTCGTCGACGAGGAGCTCAAGATGATGTGCGACATCTGCCACGAGGGCGGGCTGGTCCTCGGGCCCTACCTCAAGCCGATGACGCACCTGGTCCACACCGAGTACCTGCTGGCCGGCCGCACGCACCGCGACGTCCGCGAGGTGCTGCGCGACTCGATGTTCGCCGCGACGGTCACCGGCAGCCCGGTCGAGAACGCCTGCCGGCTCATCAAGCAGTACGAGCCCGAGGGGCGCGGCTACTACGCGTCGGTGGCCGCGCTGATCGGACGTGATGACGACGGTGCGCAGCTGGCGGACGCACCGATCCTGATCCGCACGGCCGACGTCGACCTCGACGGCTTCCTCAAGGTCACCGCCGGCGCGACGCTGGTCCGCGACTCCGACGCGATGTACGAGACCAAGGAGACCTGGGCCAAGGCCGGCGGCATCCTGAGCGCCTTCGGCCTCGTCGAGTCGGCGCCCGAGCCCGGCGACAGCCAGGGATCGAGCGCCTGGGACGCGTTCACGCGCGAGGACGAGGTCATCATCGCGCTCGGCTCCCGCAACCAGCGGCTCAGCCAGTTCTGGCTGACCGACCAGTCGGGTGCCGCACCGGTGCCGTCGCTCGTGGGCCAGCGGGTCGTCGTCGTCGACGGCGAGGACGACTTCGTCAACATGCTGTCCCACGTCTTCGGGGTCCTCGGGATGACGACCGACATCGTCCGGCACGACGCGCCCGCGCTGGCCGACGACGGGCTCGCGGCGCTCGAGGGCTACGACCTGGTCGTGGTCGGCCCCGGTCCCGGCGACCCGCGCGACCTCACCGATCCCAAGATGGCGACGCTGCACCGTGTCGTCGCGGGTCTGCTGGAGGCGCAGCGGCCGTTCCTCGCGGTGTGCCTCGGTCACCAGACGCTGAGCCACCAGATCGGCCTCGACCTGGTGTTCAAGGACATCGTGTTCCAGGGGACGCAGAGCCGCGTGACGGTGCTCGACCGGCCCGAGACGGTCGGCTTCTACAACACGTTCGTCGCGCGGGTGCCCGAGACGGGCCTGCCCGAGGGCGTCACGGTCGAGACCGATCCGGCCACCGGAGACATCCACCTCGTCGCCGGCCCGCACTACCGCGGGGTGCAGTTCCACGCCGAGTCGATCCTGACGCAGAACGGCTTCGGGATCCTGCGCGATCTCGTCACCGACCTCATCGGGCGATGAGCGCGGAGCTCGTCGCCGCCTACCGCAGCACCCGATACACGGTGCTGGACGCCGTCGGCGAGGTCGTCGCGGAGGCCCGGGTCGACGAGCCGTCGCCGGCGATCGACGCGGTGCTCGAGCAGCACGGTGCGACGTCAGGGGTCTTCGTCACGGCCTGGAACCCGCGGAGCGAGCCCACGGCCGACGACGTCAACGCGGTGGCGCACGCCCGCCTGGCCGATGACGTCGATGCGCTGGGCCTCGACGCGTTGCCCCATGCCGGCATCGGCACCGACGCCGCGTGGCACCCCGAGCACGGTCTGCTGGTGCTGGACCTGCCGGAGCCCGAGGCGATCGACCTGGCGACGTCCTACGGGCAGAACGCGATCGTGGTCGTCGAGCGGGGACGCCCCGCGCGGCTCGTGCTGACGGGCGTCATGTCGTCGTGAGGGCCGAGGGTGCGTGAGCCGCTCGCGCGCCCGTCTTGTCGCTCTCGACGATGAACTTGGGCTCGTCGTCGGACGCGGTGAACTTCTGCTTCGCGAGCTGGAAGTCCTTGGTCCGCCGCTCCACGATCGTCCCGTGGGTGCGGCCCTGCGGGGTGTCCCAGCTGACCTTGTCGCCGATCTTCATGCGTCCATCGTGCGTCAGGACAGGTCGAGCCGCATCAGCACGCGGGGGAATCCGTTGAGCACCGAGTCGGTGTCGGCCGCGTGCGTGAAGCCGGCCTGCTCGAACAGCCGCCGGGTGCCGACGTAGGCCATCGTGAGGTCGACCTTCTGGCCGCGGTTGTCGACGGGATAGCCCTCGACCGCGGGTGCTCCGTTGGCGCGAGCGAAGTCGACGGCCCCCTCGAGCAGCCGGTGCGAGATGCCCTCTCCCCGGTGGCCCGGGCGGACGCGGATGCACCAGATCGACCACACGTCGGAGTCGTCGACGTGCGGGATCCGACGGCTCGTGGCGAAGCTCGTGTCGGAGCGCGGATGTGCCGCGGCCCATCCGACGACCTCGTCGCCGTCGTACGCCAGGACGCCCGGCGGGGGTGTGCGGCGGCACAGCTTCTCGACCAGGTCGCCGCGAGCGGTGCCGCTGAGCGCGCGGTTCTCCTTCGCCGGTATGCGGTAGCTGAGGCACCAGCACACGTTGGCGTCGGGACGCTTGGGGCCGACCATCGTGCGGACGTCGGCGAACGACGTCGCGGGTCGGATCCGGATCGCGCTCATCGCCTCGACGTCACCTCCGCCGCCGTCCGCGGGCGGAGCCGCGTGATCGCGACGCCCAGGAGGCACAGCGCGCCACCGACGAACGCGAACGCCGCCGGCACCTCGTCGAGCACGGCCCACGAGATCAGCGTCGCGACGGCCGGGACGAGGTAGGTGGTCGAGGCGGCCTGGCCGGTCGAGATGCGCTTGAGCGCGTACGACCAGGTGCTGAACCCGATGGCCGTCGGGAACACCCCCAGGTACACGAGCCACGCGACGTCGTGGAACGACGCCCCCGACAGCTCGTCGACGAGCTCGGGGGCGAACGGCAGGCACACCACGACGCCGACGAGGCAGCCCAGCCACACCGACATGACGGGCTCCATGTGCCGCAGCGCGGGCTTCTGGGCGAGCGCGCCGAAGGCGTAGAAGACGGCCGCGGCGACGCACAGCAGGACGCCGGTGGTGCTGGCGGTGTCGACCGCGGTGGCGTCGCGATCGGTGCTGAGCGCGATCAGGACGACGCCGGCGAAGGCGATGCCCATGCCGATCAGGAGCGGCTTCGGGAATCCCTCGCGGTACAGGAAGCCGGCGACCAGAGCAGCGATGGCGGGGCCGATGTTGACGATCAGCGCGGTCGTGCCGGCGTCGAGATCGCGCTCGGCCGCGTTGAGCGCGATGTTGTAGGCGCCGAACCACACCGCGCCGTAGAGCACCACCAGCAGGAGGGGGCGGCCGGTGGGCAGCGAGCTGCGGCTGGGGCGGGCGAAGAACGTCAGGACGATCGCGCCGACCAGCAGCCGTCCGAGGCTCAGCGATCCGGGCGAGTACGTGTCGCCGACGGCGCGGATGCCCACGAACGCCGACGCCCACAGCAGCACCGTGACCAGCAGGGCGAGCACGGAGAGGTCGCGGGTCGTCTTCACGTCGTCACGCTACCCATCCGGTCGGACAGGCACGAGCGACTTTCGGCCATCCACCCTCAGGATCCTGCCGACATGCGACGACGACCCCCGACGTCGTCGTCGGGGGCCGTCGTCGGTGGTCGGGTCAGTCCGTGGTGGTGGTGCCACCGTCGCTGCCGAGCGTCACGTCGACCTCGGCCTTCTTGCCGTCGCGGGTGTACGTCAGCGTGACCTTCTCCCCCGGGTTGTAGCCGCGGACGGAGGCGACCAGGGCCTCCGAGCTCGGGATGATCGCGCCGTTGACCGACGTGATGACGTCGCCGACCTTGAGCCCGGCGTCGGTCGCGGGCTTGCCCGTCACGTCCTTGACCTGGGCGCCGATACCGGTGATGCCGTCGGTGCCGAGGAAGTTGTCGACGCTGACACCGATCTGGGCGTGCGCCACGGTCTTGCCGTCCAGCAGCTGCTGCGAGACGTTCTTGGCCAGGTCGATCGGGATCGCGAAGCCCAGGCCGATCGACCCGGCGTCACCCGAGGTCGTGGTGGCCGACTTGATCGCCGAGTTGATCGCGATGACGCGGCCCTGCAGGTCGACCAGCGGACCGCCGGAGTTGCCGGGGTTGATCGCGGCATCGGTCTGCACGGCGGGGAACGTCGTGCGCGTCTGGTCCTCGCCACTGGCGTTGCTGGAGGAGACCGGGCGGTTGAGGGCCGAGATGATGCCCTGCGTCACGGTGCTCTCCAGACCGAACGGCGAGCCGATCGCGACGACCTCCTGACCGACCTTGAGGTCCGCCGAGCTGCCGAGCGCCGCGGGGCTGAGACCGCTCTGGCCCTCGGCCTTGATGACCGCGAGATCGGTCTTCGGGTCGGTGCCGACGATCTCCGCCTTGGCGTTGCTGCCGTCGCTGAACGCGACCGTGATGGTGCCGCTGTCGCCGGCCACCTCGACCACGTGGTTGTTGGTGAGGATCTCGCCGTTGCTGCTGATGATGATGCCCGTGCCGGAGCCGGACTCCTGGCCGCCGCGGACGTTGATCTGCACGACCGACGGCAGCACCTTGGCGGCGACCTGCTCGACGGTGCCCGCCGGGGCGTTGGTCTGCGTCGCCTTGTTCTCGCTGTCCAGCGAGCTGACGACGTTGCTGTTGGAGCCGTCGTCGTCCTGCTGGTCGAAGGCCCACGCCCCGCCGTAGCCGGCTGCACCGGCGAGGACGAGGAAGGCGAGGGCGCCGACGAGCCTGCGCCCGCGACGCTTCTTCGGCGCCGCGGCGACGGCGGTGCCGCCGCCACCCCCGGTGCCGCCGTCGTACGGGCTCGCGAAGGCGACGGTCGGCTCGTGGTCGGTGAACGGATCGCCGTGGGTGCCGATGGGCGCCTGGCCGGGGGCCGCCGCGGCCGCCGCGGGGTAGCGGTGGGTGTACTCGTCCGCAGGCGGCGCGACCGGCGTCGGGGCCGCCTCGGGCTGCGCGGCCTCGGGCTGGGCGGGGACCTCGACGGTCGGCTCCGTGTCGGACGTCGGGGCGGGCGCCGGGGGTGCGGGAGGTGCGGGGGGAGCCTCGGAGGCGGGAGCCTCAGGAGGCCGGACGGCCGTGTCGTCGGCGGTCGGGGTGGCGTCTGCGGCGTCGCGATCCGTGGGGGGCTTGTACGGATGGGCGGCGAACGGATCCTGCGAATCGGTCATGGTCATACATTCTCGCTCATCGCTGAGACTGATCTGAGATTGACGTGTGAGCGATCGAAGAACGAACCGCTGGTCAGGACGGCTCCGCGGACGGCGCCTCGGGCAGGACCAGCGTGAACGTCGTGCCCCCCTCGGGCGGCGACTCGACCTCGACGGTGCCGCCGTGGCGCTCGGCGGCGCGCTTGACGATCGACAGCCCGAGTCCTGATCCGGGGAGGGTGCGGGCCTCGCTGGAGCGGTAGAACCGGTTGAAGATGTGCGGCAGGTCCTCGGCGTTGATGCCCACCCCGTCGTCGGCGACGGTCAGCACGCCGTCGCGCAGGCGCACGCGGATCTCACCGTCGGGCGGGCTCCACTTGGCGGCGTTGTCGAGCAGGTTGGTCACGGCACGCTCGAGCAGCTGCGGCTCGCCGATCACCATCCAGGGCGACAGCTCGACGTCGATGCGGATCTCCTGAGCGCGCAGCCGCACCCGGTCGACGGCCTGGCGGACGACGTCGGCGAAGTCGAGCGGCTCGGGGTCGCGCGACATCGGCTCGTCGCGGGCCAGCTCGACGAGATCGCCGACGAGCGTCGTCAGCTCCTCGAGCTGGGACCGGACGTCGCCCATGATCTCGTGCCGCTGGTCGTCGCTGAGGTGTCGCTCGGTGTTGTCGGCGGCCTGCCCGATGAGCTCGATGTTGGTGCGCAGGCTCGTCAGTGGGGTGCGCAGCTCGTGGCCCGCGTCCGCGACGAGCTGGCGCTGGCGCTGCTGCGACGCGTCGAGCGCCAGGAGCATCGCGTTGAACGACGTCGTCAGGCGGGCCAGCTCGTCGCGTCCCGTGACGTCGATGGGCGTCAGGTCGGTCGTGCGGGCGACCCGCTCGGTGGCCTCGGTCAGCCGGCGCACGGGACGCAGGCCGTTGGTGGCGACGCCCCATCCGGCCAGGCCCGCGAGCGCGACGCCCGCGGTGCTGGCGAGCAGCAGGATGATCTTGAGCCGCTCGAGGGCGTCGCGGGTGGACTCCATCGACTGCACCAGCACGAGGGCCCGGCCCTTGCCCGCGGCGACCGCGACGACCCGGTGCGGGACGCCCTGCAGGAACACGGTGCGCTCGGAGTGCTGCCGCAGGCCGTTGGACACCTCGAGCTCGCGGTAGCCGTTGAGCTTGGCGTAGTCGTCGGAGACGGTGACGGGGTTGCCGAGCAGTCGACCGGCCTCGACGACGAACGGCTGGATGCCGATGTACGCCAGCGCGGTCGTCGACTGGCTGCTCAGGAGGGACTCGCTGATGCCCTTGCTGACGGCGGCGTTGGCGCGGCGGATCATCGAGTCGTCGAGCGAGCTCTCGAACTCCGCACGGACCGTCACGAACGCGACGGCGCTGACGACGCCGAGCGTCATGGCGACGGCGGTCGTGGTGAGCACGGCGACCCGCAGCGCCAGGGACATCCGCCCGCTGATCTTCTGCAGGGCGCGGTGGCCGGTCTCGATCACGGCGGGGTCTCGCGCAGGACGTACCCGACGCCGCGCACGGTGTGCAGCAGACGGGACTCGCCCTCGGCCTCGAGCTTGCGGCGGACGTAGCCGACGTAGACCTCGAGCGAGTTGGCCGTGGTCGGGAAGTCGAAGCCCCAGACCTCCTCGAGGATGAAGGAGCGCTCGAGGACGCGCTTGGGGCGCTGCAGGAACAGCTCGAGCAGCGCGAACTCGGTACGTGTCAGCGACAGCGAGCGCTCGCCGCGGGTGACGTCACGGGTCACGGGGTCGAGGGACAGGTCGGCGAACGTCAAGGGCGCCTCGTCGGGCTCGACCTCGGCGGCGCGGGTGGAGCGGCGCAGCAGGGAGCGGACGCGGGCGAGCAGCTCCTCCAGGGCGAAGGGCTTCATCAGGTAGTCGTCGGCACCGGCGTCGAGGCCGTCGACCCGGTCGGAGACGGCGTCGCGGGCGGTGAGCACCAGGATCGGGACGTCGTTGCCGGCGCCGCGCAGGGCCCGCGTCGCCTCGAGGCCGTCGAGGCGCGGCATCATGACGTCCATGATGATCGCGTCGGGGTTGATCTGGGGGACCCGCGCGAGCGCCTCGGCGCCGTCGGACGCGAGCTCGACGGTGTAGCCGTTGAACTCCAGGGACCGGCGGAGCGAGTCGCGCACAGCACGGTCATCGTCGACGACAAGGATGCGCATGGCTGACAGTCTGCCCGCCTCGCCTGAGACCGCGCTGAAAGATGGCCGAAGTGCGGTGACGGCCTACGACGTGTGGCCGGCCAGCAGCTGCTGGGCCGCTGCGGCCGCGCGGGCGCCGTACGTGCCGCCGAACAGCACGGAGTGCACCAGCAGCGGGTGCAGCTGGTGCAGCGGGAGGCGGTCGCGCCAGCCGTCGGCGAGCGGGGCGGCCTCGTCGTAGGCGTCCAGGATGCGCTGCAGGTGCGGCGCGCCGAACAGAGACAGCAGGGCCAGGTCGGTCTCGCGGTGACCGCCGTGCGCGGCCGGGTCGATGAGCCAGACGTCGCCGTCGGCCCCCCACACGAGGTTGCCGGACCAGAGGTCGCCGTGGACGCGCGACGGGGGCTCCGTGGGACCGGCGAGCTCGTGGATGCGGCGCATCGCGGCCTCGATCGTGGCGGCCTCGTCGGAGGTCAGCGATCCTCGGTCGACGGCTGCGCGGACGTACGGCATGACCCGCCGCGACGCGAAGAACTCGGGCCAGGCCGGCAGCGTCCGGTTGGGCAGGGGAGCCAGCCCGATGTAGCCGTCGCGGGGTCCGCCGAAGGCGTCGGCTCCGGCGAGGTGCATCGCCGCGAGGCTGCGGCCGAAGCGCTCGGCCAGCTCCGTGGTGGGCTTGCTGGGCTCGACCCAGTCGAGGACGAGGCAGTCCTCGGCGACTGCCAGGACGTTCGGGATCCTGACGGCGCCGGCGTCGGCGAGCCAGCGCAGACCATCGGCCTCGCGCTCGAAGAATCCCTCGGGCGCCTTCGGCCGGGTCTTGATGATGGCGCCGCGCCCGTCGGTCAGGCGCAGCCGCGTGGCGGTGCAGATGTCACCGCCGGCGACCGGTGTCGTCGAGACCACGCCGATGCCCAGGAGCGTCTCCGCCCGGGCGGCGGTCCCTGCCATGCGTGCCATGCCCATGACGTTACCGTCTGCCGGGAGCGCGGCTCACGCCTCCATGAGGTCGGGCAGCCGGGTGACGAGCTCGTCGGTCGTGCGCTCGATCATCGCGAGCACCTGGCGGAAGCCGTCGCTGCCGCCGTACCAAGGATCGGGCACCTCGTCGTCGCCGTCGACGGCCTCGGGATCGAACTCGCGGAACATCCGCACCTGCGCCTGCTGGTCGACGGTCGGCGACTGGTCGAGCATGTCCGAGCGGTTGCTGTGGTCCATCGCGAGCAGGAGGTCGTACTCGGCGTACCAGTCGGTCGAGAACGTCCGGGCCCGGTGACGGGACGGGTCGTAGCCGGCGTCGCGGAGCACCGCGGCGGCGCGACGGTCCATCGGCTCGCCCTCGTGCCAGCCGCCCGTGCCGGACGAGACGACCTCGACCCGGTCGTCGAGGCCCGCGCGTGCCAGGCGGTCCTCCAGGACCACGTGGGCCATGGGGGAGCGGCAGATGTTGCCGAGGCAGACCAGTGCGACGCGGTAGGTCATCGTTCGTAGCGGGTGACCCGCACCTGGCGGTTCTTCGGGCCGACGAAGGCGTTGACGATGCTCTGGCTGACGGAGATGACGATCGAGGCGAGCACGGCCCACCAGAAGCCGTCGACGTGGAAGACGACGTCGAACGCGTCGGTGATCTTCTCGGTGAGCAGGAGCAGCAGGGCGTTGATGACCAGGAGCGCGAGCCCGAGCGTGATGATGATGAACGGCAGCGACAGGACCTTGAGGATCGGTCCGACGACGGCGTTGATCAGCGTGAAGACCAGTGCGACGACGAGCACCGTGACGATCCGGGCGGCCGACCCGTCGCTGGACTCGCCGATGTCCATGTGGGTGCCGAGCAGCCAGGCCGCCACGGACAGGGCCACGGCGCTGACGAGCCAGGTCGAGAGGAAACGCTCCATGACGTGATTGTTGCACCTGCGGCCCCGCGGCAGGGACCTCTACGGGGCGGGGATCGTCAGCTCGGCCCTGCGGGACGTCTGGGCCAGGACGATGCCGCCCAGCACGGCCACCGCGCCCAGGACCTGCACCGGGGTCAGCGACTCACGGAACCAGCCCCACCCGAGCACGACCGCGATGACGGGCTCGAGCATCGCGACGACGGTCACGATCGTCGCCGGCAGGTGGCGCAGCGCGACCATCTCGAGGAAGAACGGGACGACGGTTCCGAGCACGACGACCATCGTCAGGACGGCCCACGGGTTCACGGCGACGTCGTCGAACCGGCCGAGGCCGCTCGTGGACGCCGGCAGGTCGGGCGTCGTCCAGACGGGCTTGATCAGGTTCATGGCGACGGTCGCGACGACGAACGCCCACAGGATGACGCGCAACGGGTCGTCGATCCCGACGTTGTGCTCGCCGAGCAGGAAGTACGTCGCGAAGCAGACCGAGGCGAGCAGCGCCATGACGACGCCGAGGCCGTCGAAGGCCAGGCCGTTCCACGCGCGGCTGACGACGGCCAGACCGACGACGGCGAGCGCGACGGCGCCCCACATGCGGGGGTGGACCTCCTCCTTGCGCACGAACCGGACCCACAGCACCACGAGCACCGGGGCGAGGTACTCGATGAGCAGGGCGATGCCGAGCGGGAGCCGGTCGATCGCGACGTTGTAGGTCAGCTGCAGCGCGGTGACGCCGACCAGGCCGAGGCCGATGACGAACAGCAGCGCGGTGCCCGTCGGGCGGCGGAGTGCCGAGCGGCGGAAGAGCGCCGCGTAGGCCACGAACACCAGGGTCGCGCCGGTGATGCGCAGCGTCGTGAACGACTCGGGGCTCAGTCCCGACCCCATCGCGACGCGGGACACCCCGCCGTTGATGCCGAACAGCACCGCCGCGAGCACGACGAGCGCGTAGCCCAGACGAGGGTTGGGGTGTGGCACCCGCTGATTCTGTCAGGCGCCCGTCGGTGTGACCGCCGACCCGCTGGGTAATCCGTCGTCATGACGAGCTTCGGGTACACCTTGATGTGCGAGCAGTCCGATCCGCGGGCCCTGGTCCGCGACGCCGTGGCGGCGGAGGAGGCCGGCTTCGGGCTGGCCGTCATCAGCGACCACTTCAACCCCTGGCTGGTCGAGCAGGGACACTCACCGAATGCGTGGCCCGTGCTCGGCGCGGTCGCCCAGGCGACCACCGACCTGGAGCTGATGACGTACGTGACGTCGCCCATCGCCCGGTACCACCCAGCGGTCATCGCGCAGCAGGCCGCGACGCTGGGACTGCTCAGCGAGGGTCGGTTCACGCTGGGGCTGGGATCGGGCGAGAACCTCAACGAGCACGTCATCGGCGAGGGTTGGCCCCCCGTCAACGTGCGGCACGAGCGGTTCGTCGAGGCGCTCGACATCATCAACGCGCTCTTCGACGGCGGCTACGTCAACTACGTCGGCGACCACTACCGCGTCGACTCCGCCAAGCTGTGGGACCTGCCGGAGGCGCGGGTGCCGATCGGTGTCGCGGTCAGCGGTCAGCAGTCGATCGAGGCGGCCGCTCCTCGCGCGGACGTGATGATCGCGGTGGAGCCCGATCCGGAGCTGGCGCCGGCGTTCGACGCCGCCACCCGGGCGGCGTCGCCGGCCCGCAAGGTCGGCCAGCTGCCGATCAGCTGGGACACCGACCGCGATGCCGCTGTGACGCGTGCCCACGAGCAGTTCCGCTGGTTCGCGGGCGGCTGGAAGGTCAACGCCGAGCTGCCGGGGCCCGCGGGCTTCGCGGGTGCGACCCAGTTCGTCCGCCCTGAGGACGTCGCCGGCCAGATCCCGTGCGGGTCCGACGTCTCGGCGATCGTCGAAGCGGTGCGGCCGTTCGTCGAGGCCGGCTTCACCGATGTCGTGCTGCTGCAGATCGGCGGCGACCAGCAGGAGTCGTTCCTGCAGGCGGCGACCGCCGAGATCCTTCCGGCGCTGGAGGCGGAGCTGGGTCGCTGAGCGGTCAGCCGCGTGGCTGGGGCCGGCGCAAGGCGGTGACGAGGGCGAGGACGAAGGCGCTCAGCATCAGCACGAGCGCGGTGCCGCCGAGCGCGACGCCCAGGACGACGTAGCGCACCACGCGGGGGTTGTCGGCGCCGCCGAGGACGGCGTCGCCGGC
>Ga0247734_1001227_pt1 | contig 19837 bp, 21 predicted proteins | sample UWRJL103311B2_FD_180933 | JGI IMG/M metagenome (GOLD analysis project Ga0247734, IMG submission 180933) | Plant litter microbial communities from Arlington Agricultural Research Station in Wisconsin, United States - UWRJ-L103-311B-2 | ecosystem: Environmental > Terrestrial > Plant litter >... | reverse complement strand
GGTTTCTTCTTCGGTGTGGCGCTGGCTGGTGAGCAGGGATACTTCCGGGATAAATTTGAAAACACTTTTGATGCCGCTGAGGAAGCTGCCGGAGGTGCCGTGCTTGCTTATTCCTTGCGCTGAGCGAAGGAAGTCATTCAGGCTTGGGTTCTGGGTTCCTGATGTGCCCCGGGGAGTTATGGTTGCGACCAAGGCCATGTAAGAATACATTTCGAGCAGGAAATTCCAGAGGTCGTGATGTTTGGTGATCTCTATTCCCTGAGGCTTGGATATAATGGATAGGACGAGTTCTCGACCTGCATTTAAGTGGTGCATGAATGTGTCGTGAGAATTTCCGGATATAGACTACAAGGTATAAGATAAAGTGCAGCTGGTGGTAGATTATAGGAGAAGAAAAAGAATAAACAAACCCTACCTCGACCATGCATAAAAGCAAAATAATCAGCAACATTCGAAGTTTTTCATTCTCCTGGTCTAGCTGGCTGCGGGATAGCTCTAACTGTAGATCGCGTAACACCAACGAGTGATGCGACCATGTTGCCGTGACTGTCTCCTGATTGAGGGTCTCGTCGAAGCGCAGATGTGCCCCTGCGATGGCCAGCACACTGTTCATCACCACGTGATCTGAAAAAGCGATGGGGAGGACGATATTTAGGAACGGATTGTTATGCACCGGAGCAGCGCATATCTGGTGGGCGGTCTGGGAGACATAGTAGTTGAATAAGAGGCTCGCGTTGGGGTTCGCGCGTACACCTTGCCCATATGAAAAGCCACCCGGTTGAGACCTCGGCTTGGGTGAGATTTGGCGGAGAAGGGGGAACGATGAAAGGCTGCTTAAGAGGTTTGCTGAATTTGAATTTAAATCTGGACTTCCATGTAGACTTGAATCTGAATTTGGACTTGGCGGCTTTTGTAATGGAGTAGTATGTTGATTTGTCAAGCCAACGAGCACATCTGGTAATTCCGCAAAGGGAATCGCGAGGTCTGAGTCACCACGGACCTTAGGTATACTGTTATTCTTCTAACCCATGGTTAGCTTTTGACCTGATTGAATATACACATTTATTTACAGCCTGGTATGGGATGTCACCACCCACCTGGCTCTCATCGAGCAGAACCGCTTTTCCTGGTGTCCGAGGTTGTGCCCGTGCCCACGTACACTGCAGCTTGTTCCTAACACAGCCGATGCAAACGGGCTTGGATTCGTCACATTTCTTCCGCCTGGAGCGGCAGGTCAAACAACCATTATTGGAGCGGGGGAAGTTACGTGAAATGCGCGGTTTCCACAGCACGGGGACGGAGCCGCCTCGAGCGGAGGAGGAGGAAGAAGAAGACGAAGCAGATTTAGTGATAGTTTGGTGAACGGTGGATTCCATCGATGGACGATGAGGTATCGGGTGAGCTTGGCATTGAAAGAGAGAGTGATATTAATTGCATGCGGTTTTACCGTAGAGAAGAATATAACACTGGGCTGTTGATCTGGTTTCACCGCAGTGACAGACAAACTAGCGAGGGCACAGGAGGAGTGAGTGGTGAGGGAGACTGGCTGGTGGTGGCAGCGCGCGTAGATAAGGCGAGTAGATAAAGACTAAGCGCCAAGCGCCAAGGACTGATCTTAGGTGAGGCACTACTGTAGGCAGCAGTCCAGTCAGGGTATACGTCTTCTTATTCGTATTCTTATTCTAGCGTGTTTAAGTAATACAGTATAAAGTATATGTACAGTATGTATGTGTACATTATATGTGCAGCAAGTATATGTATATATATCTCTCTCACGACTTATATAGTAGCACAATATAGATGATATAGTATAATACCACACAGGAACCCTGTCTCCACAGCAGTTGTTGAACAACACAATAATACCAAGATTACCAAAATTACCTGATTTCCCGATTGCCGTATTATTGATTACTTGATATGACCTTCCAGTCCCCTATCTAACCGCGCCTCTGCCCTTCTCTTGATTTGGGTGAGCTTAGCCTCTCCTGTTGCACGTGATGATAAGGGATTGGTCTTATCTACACGCCAACGCTTTTGGAAACAGTATCTAACCGCGCTTGCCAAGCATGTCACTTTCCACACGCTGTTCCCTTATTGATTCTGTTGCAATAATTAGTTACTAATAACTAATACTATTACCATAGTACTCAGCATAGCTACAGGAGCGGCGATGCTTTTCCCAGGCAACTTAGGCGCATGCAATGGTATTCCCGGCTGCTTTATTCTCTTCTTCTTCCTTCTCTCTATTCGAACACTAAAAGCATCATGTTTTGGCTGAGCTAGCTTTCTTTCTTTCTTCTCTTCCGGTCTATGCCAAGATACTAATTATCCTGTATTACATGGGATATGTGATTATTTGTTCGTCAGCAAAACTAGCCATTAAAGAGGACCGGTGTGTGCGAAGAGAGGACGGTTTGCATTCACATTCTTATATATATACATATATATCCTCCAATCCCTCATGATACTACATCTATTGCCATCTAGCTAGACATAGAGACATATTCATAGACAATCTAGGTTCTCTTACTCTCGCTTTTCTTTCCTTTTGTTCCATCTTTCAACTGCAGACCATTCACCTTAGATCACAGCTTGCTCGGCGACGACAACCAACCACCACCACCACTACTACTAAAGGAGTTGAGCAGGCTTGAGGCGAGGTCAATAAGCTTGATCTCCAATTGGATCATCTGCAGCAGCTGCAGCAGCAGCAATGCAGGATTCAAGCACCAACCTATCAGCCGATCCTATACCCTCAAGTACTATGGGCCGAGAGCCAGATCGCGACGACAGCGAGGAGATGACCGAGGAAGAGTCCGACTCTCAGAAACACCATCATGACCAAGAGGAAGTTCGACAGCTAGCCCGGACATTCACCGCGCGCTCCGAGCTCTCGCAGGGGGAAAGGAACAACCCCTTTTCCCCCATCAAAGACTCCAGTCTCGATCCATACTCGCCACACTTCAAACCTCGATCGTGGATGAAAGCCCTGCTCCAACTGCAATCGCGAGACCCGGAGAAATATCCCGCGAGGACGGCTGGGGTCGCATTCCGCGGTCTCAATGTCCACGGATATGGCAAACCGACCGACTATCAAAAGAGCGTGGGAAACGTGTGGCTCGAGGCGGTGGGCATGGCGAGGACACTCTTCCGACTGAATGTGAAATCAAAGATCAATATCCTGCAAAATTTCGATGGTTTGGTGGAGAGCGGCGAAATGCTGGTCGTCCTCGGCCCTCCCGGGTCTGGTTGTTCTACGCTCCTCAAGACCATCGCCGGGGAGACGCATGGGATCTATGTCGATGAGGATTCTTACTTAAATTATCAAGGTAGGTCGATGCGCCATGTATCCTCTTCCCTATGACCCTGGAATCCAGAGACTAACACTTCGAACAGGGATCAGTGCACATGACATGAGATCACAGTTCCGTGGAGAAGCTATTTATACTGCGGAAGTCGATATCCATTTTCCGATGCTCACCGTCGGGGATACTCTGTCATTTGCTGCCCGTGCAAGAGCACCGCGCCATATTCCCGGTGGAGTCGATGAATGGACCTATGCCACGCACATGAGAGATGTGGTGATGGCTGCATATGGGATCACTCATACCGTCAACACCAAGGTGGGTAATGACTTCGTCCGCGGCGTTAGCGGAGGGGAGCGGAAACGAGTGAGTATTGCCGAAGCTACCCTGAGCCAGTCACCTCTACAATGTTGGGATAACAGCACCCGTGGTCTCGACTCGGCAAATGCTATTGAGTTTTGCAGGACGCTCCGACAATCGAGTGACTTGATGGGTGCCAGTGTATGCGTTGCAATCTACCAAGCTCCACAGGCTGCTTATGATACTTTTCATAAAGTTACAGTCTTGTATGAAGGCCGTCAGATATATTTTGGCCGGGCTGTAGATGCGAAGAAGTATTTCGAGGCTCTAGGGTTTCAATGCCCTGATCGACAAACCGATGGCGATTTCTTAACCTCGATGACCAGCGTAGACGAAAGAACTGTCCGGGCGGGATGGGAAGATCGTGTTCCGATAAATTCTCAGGAATTTGCTGCAGCATGGCAAAACAGTCCCGAGAGGAAGCTTCTCCTGCAACAAATTGAAGAGTATAATGCGAAGTATCCCATTGGGGGAGAGCACCTGGAGAAATTCAAAGAGTCCAGGCGGGCACAGCAATCCAAGAGGCAGTGAGTAGTACTTCTGCCTTAAAAGACGTGGAAGATAATTAACTAGTTAGGTCGATCAAATCCCCATATACCCTTGATTACCAGCAACAAGTGAAACTCTGCCTCTGGCGTGGATTCAAGAGTCTGAAGGCTGACCCAACTCTTACCTACACACAATTGTTTGGTAATCTCCTCATGGCAATTGTGGTTGGGAGTGTATTTTTCAACATCAAACCAAGTACGGACGATTTCTATTCGAGAGGAAGCTTGCTCTTCTTCGCGGTTCTTATCAATGCTTTCGCAAGCGTTCTAGAGGTATAAAGACCCCTTTCCATGCCCTCGTGATTTTCTACGCCAGATCTTAATTAATACTACTATGATATTAACTCCTAATCATCCTTAGATTCTTACCCTGTATGCACAACGACCTATCGTGGAAAAGCACTCTCGATATGCGCTCTATCATCCTTCCTCGGAAGCCCTTGCTTCTATGCTGACGGACATGCCTTACAAGATACTCAACACATTCACATTTAATATTCCTTTATACTTCATGACAAACCTACGGCGAGACGCTGGATCGTTCTTTTTCTTTATATTGATATCTTTCCTCGTGACGCTGTCAATGTCAATGGTCTTTCGAACCATCGGAGCTGCTTCACGAAGCTTGGCACAGGCAATGGCCCCGTCAGCCGTTATTATTCTGGGTGTCATGATTTATACAGGTTTTGCCTTACCAAAGGCCTATATGTTAGGTTGGGCAAAATGGATCTACTGGATCAATCCTCTTTCGTACGGCTTTGAGAGTCTCATGGTCAACGAGTTCCATCGACGAACGTTTTCTTGCGCATCGTTTGTTCCAAGCGGTGACCTTTATAGCGAGGTAACCGGTCTTCAAAAAGTATGCTCAGCTATTGGTTCCAAGGCTGGATTTGATTACGTACAAGGTACAGACTTTCTACGGGTGGCTTACGAATATAACAACGCAAACAAATGGCGGTATGTTAGCATTCTATTTACAATACTTCTTGATAACTGATACTCTCTCAGAAATGTAGGAATTCTCGTCGCTTTTATTGCGTTCTATTGTTGCACCTATATTGTAGCCACTGAGTACATCTCGGAGCAAAAGTCCAAGGGAGAGGTTTTGATCTTTCGACGGGGTAATCTCGCTGTGACGAAAGCTTTGCAAAGTGATGAGGAAGCCGGAGCTCGTAATGCAGGTGTGCATAGGCAAGTCTCGAAGGGACTCGAGAGCATCGAGAAGCAAACTGCCATTTTCCACTGGGAGGACGTGTGCTACGACATCAAGATCAAAAGTGAAACCCGACAAATTCTTGATCGCGTGGATGGATGGGTAAAGCCAGGGACATTGACCGCGTTGATGGTGAGCACAACGAGCTCCCCTTCCTGGAAGATAGTAAAGATAGTATGCTAATAAAAGGTATAGGGCGTCTCTGGTGCCGGCAAAACAACTTTATTAGACGTTCTGGCGAGTCGAGTAACCATGGGAGTCATTTCTGGGGAGATGTTCGTGAACGGTGCCCAGAGAGACAACTCCTTTCAACGGAAAACTGGTTACGTACAGCAACAAGATCTTCATCTTTCCACCTCAACGGTACGAGAGGCGCTCAACTTTAGTGCACTCTTACGGCAGCCTGCACATATCCCTCGCGTGGAAAAGCTTCGATATGTTAATGAAGTGATTGCCTTGCTAGATATGGAACAATATTCCGAGGCAGTTATTGGTATCCCTGGCGAGGGTCTTAATGTGGAACAGCGAAAACGCCTTACTATCGGTGTTGAACTTGCCGCGAAGCCTCAGCTACTCCTCTTTTTGGACGAGCCTACTTCTGGGCTTGACAGCCAGACCTCCTGGATCATCTGCGACCTCTTACAGAAACTTACCAAGAGTGGACAGGCAATACTGTGTACTATTCACCAGCCGTCGGCAATGCTTTTCCAACGCTTTGATCGGCTTCTCTTTTTGGCAAAAGGGGGCAAGACAGTTTACTACGGTGAAGTAGGACCCGGCTCACAGGTTCTAAGATCTTACTTTGAGAGAAATGGTGCTCCTCCTTGTCCCCCAGCTGCCAATCCAGCAGAGTGGATGCTTCAAATAATCGGTGCTGCTCCTGGCTCGTCCACAGATGTTGACTGGCCACAAGTTTGGCGAGACAGTCCAGAGTATGCTGCCACCAAAGCCGAGCTACAAAGAATGAAGGAGCAATTACCCAAAGTTGCTGCACCATCTCCATCTAAGCAAGACGCCAGTAACTATCGGGAGTTCGCGGCTCCATTCGGGGTTCAGTTCTGGGCGGTCTCCCAACGTGTTTTTGCACAGTACTGGCGAAACCCTGCTTATATCTACTCTAAAGCTGCTCTTTGCTTTTTTTCCGTAAGCCATAATCTCTCGTGAGGAATTTCACTGAAATTATAGGGTCTTTTCATCGGCTTCTCCTTTTTCAACGCCGAAAACTCAATCCGAGGTCTTCAAAACCAAATGCTGGCCCTTTTCATGCTCATGAGCATCTTTGGCCAGCTCGTCGAACAGGAAATGCCCCACTTTGTCGTCAACCGCGCTTTATACGAGGTTCGAGAACGACCATCGAAAACCTATTCCTGGAAAGCCTTCATCCTCTCCAGCATCCTCGTTGAGATCCCCTGGGCGATCTTGATGGCCACCCTGATCTACCTCTCATGGTACTACCCCATCGGTCTATATCGTAACGCAGCCGTCACAAACGAGCAAGATCTCCGCGGAGGTTTAATGTTCCTTCTTCTTGTCACATATCTCGTATTCACTACAACTTTCGCAAACCTTTGCATCGCCGCCATCCCTAACGCAGAAACGGGCGCGAATATCGCCAATCTCTTGTTCATGTTCTCTCTGATTTTCTGTGGCGTCCTCGTTTCCAAGGAAAAGCTCGGTGCGTTTTGGATCTTCATGTATCGCGCCTCGCCCTTCACCTACCTTATTTCCGGCATGCTTTCCACCGCGGTAGCAAACACTAATATCGTTTGCGCCTCTAACGAAATCCTTATTATGCAGCCACCATTTGGCTCGACTTGCGAGGAATATTTATCGGGCTATATCAGTGCTGCAGGGGGGTATATTGTTGATGGAAACGGGACTGCTGACTGTGGGGTGTGTCCGATGGCGAGCACTAACGAGTTCTTGAAGCTCGTCTCGGCGCCGTATAGTGAGGCATGGAGAAACTTGGGGATTATGTGGCTGTATATTGCTGTCAATGTCCTGGGTGCGTTGGTGCTATATTGGGCGTTTAGAGTGCCGAAGAGGATCAGTTCAAAAAAGGGAGAAGCGGGAATAGGAATGAGCGATTGTAGTGTTCCTGCCTAAGGTTGTAACATCTTTTATCAGATTGATACTTGACAAAGTTACCAGATTAGGAATGGTGATATAAGCCTCTATTTTGGAATAATGGATGCCTAAGGGAAACATCAGAGCCTTAGGTATATTGCCTCTCCTTTTGTTAAGATAGAAAAACAAGCGTTAAACTCTTAACAAGAACGCTCACTCATCAATTGTCCTTTTCTAAGTGCTAACCTAGTATCTTTATCCCGCAGTGTTATATCTAATGTTTCTTAATAAAAATAATACATCTTTCATGCGCTGAGCTGGTCAGACTCCTCCTCATCCTTCTACAAAAGTTCAGCGATTCATAAGAACCTTTGCTGACCCCTCAGAGCGTGCCAAAGATACTTGTTCAACATCAACAGTCCTCTCTACTCTCACGCCCTCAGTTTGGTGATTTGGCTGGATAGGGTTCGCCTGGTGTTCAATATCCACCACAGCTTGACTGTTCATTAACCATGTTTCATTCATCTCGTAGTAAGGAGCTTTCCGGCCACGTGTTCGCGAGTCATCTCCCAAGGGCGGATGACTCGTGTTCATTTTGGCTGACTGTTGGTTTGTAGACTGGTGGCCGCTGCGAGTGATATTACCCAGTAGGGAGCGTACAGACATTGCCAGCTTAGACTCAAGAACATAAATTCTCATGAAACCAGCAAACCTTGGCATAGAAGCAATTATTATTGCCACTGTCAATTCCGTTTGACTAACATCGGCAACCCCGTGGTTAGCATTGAAACAGATTACCTCGGAACAAAGAAGTACACTTACTTGCAAATCATAAGGATACCTGCATCCCATGTTGAATCGGTATCTGTAAACACTTTGAGTCTAAAGACAAGAGATACAAGACTGGCAACAATTCCCCTATAGTATGTTATTAGCAACAATGTTTTATTTGTGGTGAAATAGAATCAAGTTTATGAATTCACAAAATAGTAGTGAAAAAGATAGCCATAAGCTGGATCCGCTTCTTTGTAGAAAGGTTAAGACCTGCAATAGTTGGTAGAGGGAGAATAAAGATATATATGTCGATTGCTGTTCCCACAGCTCCTTGTCCGACGGCCCATTGAATGCAAATATGGCGGAGTGCAAGACTGCTGCGATAACCACATTATTCCAAGTGTGGCCAATGTGGGTGGTAGAGTAGTATGACAACTGATTCTGTGTTAGATGAAGTATATACTTTAATAGCTCTTATTGTGAAAGGAAACCTTATCATACCCTCATGAATTAAGGATTGATCCAGCAAAGCGGCATATCCCAGATATGGCGATAATATTTGACAATTAGGAGTTCTAACTCATTAGATAAATATTTGTATAAGGAAGCGCGAAATTTAGACTTGCAGATTATCATTAGCACTCTTTGCGATATGGCAGCGATAACAGACAAGGACCAGAACTGTGGCGTAAAGGCAAATCAGTTGTCTGATTCAGTTGGATCTGACATACACTGCCTTTCTTGGGAACATGAGGATTTACCATTACTCTAGGGTCGTTTGGTGAGGTTGGCTCTTAGTATTCCCAAGGCCAAAATGACAGCAAGGCGAGTGAGAATAATCGTGAGAGTGAGATAATTAGGCCTCTGAGCACTGTAGGTGGGTTGTCAATATTATTGGGACTTCCATCGGGGGATAAACCGCTTGGAATTTCACACAGCTGCTTCAGGAAACATACTAGCCAAGCCTAAGGCATTGTGAGATCACCGTTACAGAGATTGGGTTCTACTTAGATGCATCTACCAAAATGGAGGCTAATGTAAAGCAGGTAGATAAAGAGTGCAATATAAACAAACAGAGGGGAAAACGAAATTAGAATGAGAAAAGTGAGGGTAGAAAATGGATAACTAACCGGGGCTGAGGCGGACTACTGCCGGCAACAATTGGAACCAAGGTAATTTGTGTTGTTAAAATGGCCAACCCACTAGTAACGAGCGCAAGCTAGCGGCGTAAGCTTGTATTCGCATTCGAAATTAGTATGTTAGTGTTAGTTTCAAACCCTCGACGACTCGTAAGGGCATGTACTTTTCTTCGCCAACAAACATACCTACTCACCAATTAAGTAACGGTTGGCTGTTGGTGGCATGGACAGTGTACTAAGTGCTTACATATTTTTATGTCGCAATGTATGATGGCAAAATGACCCCTACAAGTGCAGGGTTATGATTAGCGCTTTAGACAGGGTCGATGTTGGTTACCTTATGTCGTGAGCTCTCACTGTATAGTAGAATGTAGGGGCTTTGCCACAATCATCCATAATCAAGTGGGACTGGTCTCGCTGAATATTTGTTTAACCCTGCGGTGTCATTTGCAAATGTGGGGGAATAGTAGGATACACAGCCCTGCGAAGCTGCACATTTTTCAAAAATTCGCTAAGTGTTGGGTTGTATTAACAAGATAACCACCTATGAAGAAATGCAGCTCGTTATGCAGTACATCTGGTGGCGGGAAAGATAACCACACTTTGTCCACACTCTACTTATCAAAAAAAATGTTATCTGCAAGTTTTTCTACGATCAGAATGTTGTCTGCACCAGCAGGTCTATCTTGGATACGCAACTTATTGGTGGCCGGTGCACAACAAGATGACGTTACATTGCTCGAAAGGTATATTGCAATTATGAGGGGGGGAATTATCTAGGTTAACAGTTTAGATAGGTTTCAGGAGCAGATGACATATAAATTGCATACTTAAAGGCTACGATCAAGTCAACGTTTTCTTAGTTCTTTCCCAAGTGGCTCTTGTTTATGTCCTACAATTTTCTGTCCTTTTGATATATTCCGCAACAGCATGCACAACAAGGTATTCATTCATCTCTATCATCCGCAGAACCTAAGTTAGGATGACTTTCTCCGAATCTGCCTTCTTCTAATTCTGAACGGAAGTTTACCCTTGAATAGCTGCGCTCCAATCCCATATCTTCTTGAAGACCATTCAATTGAACTGCTATACGGCTCAATGTCAAAATCACGGGCCAGAAGAGAACACACGATGGTCATCACGTGTTGAGAGATGAAGCGACCGGGGCACATGGAGTGGCCACCTGTATATCAGTCAATGTTTAAAGTGATGCAGTGGAGGGGGGAATTTCTTACCACCATACGGAATCCACGAGCCCTCACAACCTTTCGTGGAATAGTAAGGTTTGCTTTCAAGATTCGCAGATTTTTTCTCAAACCCATCGCTCTCCCGTAACCCTGGTAGAATAGGTCCACTTGAAGGGTCAGATGGATCGATCAAGAATCGATCAGCCCAGAAGGAATCCACTTTATGTTTGCCATTCTTAGTGTTCCAGAAGGTGGTATCCATGTGGGCAGGCTCCGAGCTGATCAGCGCAATACCACCCTTTGGCAACAGCCACTTTCCCAGAATCACATCTTCGTGAGGTGACATGAAAGCCGCATGAACTTTGACATAAAGCCGAAGTGTTTCAGCATATATTGACAAGAGAAGTGGATTTGCAGCCAGAGCTGTGATATCCGGTTCTGGAACCAGGGATTTTCCCGTATGCTCTTCAGCGACTTTTCTCACACGAGCCAAAAGCTCAGGATCTTTGAAGACATGGAATACGGCACAGGCTGCAGTCGGTACCACATTTCCAATTGATCTGTAGGGTACAATTAGCAAACCATTTTTTCCAGCTTCGGCACTGGTTGTGTATCTTACGCCCAGGCTAACCCTAGATCAACCCTAGCAAGGGAATCATCATCTTGACCATCTATCAGTAGCAAGAACTTTTGGCGATGTCGTATTAACGATGAGCCCCAAATGGGATCTCCATCACCATCTTCACTCATCCGGGACTCATCAAAATGTTCCCTGGCATACCTATACCAGGTCTTGAGTTGCTCCACGAGCGCTTCACGGTTTCTGCACACCTTACGAATCATGAACGATGGGAACTTGAATGATTCCAGGCCACTGTCAAACTTCCAGAGATCATCAACGAAGGTGGGATTGAGACGCAGCATTGTAGGTCCAAGCAGTGACGATATGGTCGACGACCCAACAACATCTCTGCAGAACTGCGCCAGGTCGTCCATCTCCGTCCACTCTTCGGATATAGGCAATTCCTGCAAACGAGAAGTAAAATCTTTGACGAAGCGAGTCACTGTCGGCAACATGCCCGGCCCAGTGAGACCACGCGCAAAGCCACTCGTAGTAAGGTGGTCGATGCGGTTATGCGGGAGTACACGACTGGCTGGATGCGGGTTTGAAAAGGGTCCGGAGTCATCAGCCACATATGACAAGTATGCTTTGTCGCTGGTGCCAAGAGCACCTTTCACCAAGAACTTATATGCTGTCATGGCACTGGCCAAGGATGATTGTTTGAAGATACACTTGAGAGTCTCCCGATCTTGAAAATGATATATTATCATGCCAATGATTGGAATCGCAGCTGGTCTTGGGCTGGGCATTGATAATGTCAGCAAGTTTCATCCAGATAGTAGACGTTAGTCCCATATGTGTGGGAGTGAAGTGTCCAAGATAGTGAAGGTATACTTACCCCAGGCGACGTACAAAGCCACCATGGTCCCAAAGAACCGAGATTAGAGGCCCAAGAATTGGAATGAGAGCTGGATAATCAGGAGCAATCCTAGGCTTTTCAAGCCGGAATTCTCTCATCTCCTGTACAAGGTGAAGGGAGGAGTAATACCACCACGCAAGTGCATAGTTGATGAGGATTTGGAGAACGACGATTCCCGCGATATTGAAGATTGTCAAGCCATGTATTATCCAGAGACTAAAGATGGCTGGAAGAAAGAATGCTTTGATGGTGGAAGTAGGCATTTTGTTTCATTCAAGGTGAGGAAGTAAAGGTGCAAATATAGCTGACTAGGGAAGATATCCTAAGGTTGGTCACGCCCTTTAGAAGATATTATACTAGACATCACACGCTGGTGATAACAGGTGAGCCGAGGCGACGCAAGGCACACCGATGGTTACCAAACGTCAAGGTGGCAACCATGGCTCTATTTCCAACATTGTCGTGAAGATTGTCACTCCGTCTTGTGGTCCATCCATTCTCTCGCCAATGGGCTGTTGGTGTTGGATCTCAGATGAACCGAACGAGTAAGAATGGCTTTCGCGGATAGTCGATTTTCAGGCGCTAATTCTATAGTAACAAGCGCTAATCTTGCTGCATCTTCTTACCGCAACCGGTTAGGTAGGGGGAAGATGTGGTGATACTGGCTGAAATGTACTGATTGCGGCGGTGAAAACGGCAGTCGTCGCCACTATTGATGTTGGTTTGTACTGTGCTGTGGTGATCATGACAGCAGCGTTGTAAATGTTGGAATATATGGATATAGCATTTTAATACCTCATCAAGATTGGACCAAGTTGTACAAGAGGGGCATTGAGACACACCTACGTACTTAAGGCAGTGTTGCTGTGGATATAATCCGGTGATGATTGGGTGCGCTCGTCGGTCGACCGCCTGGAGCCAACATTTAGCTATTTCCAAGGGGTTCGCTTACGGCCCGTTTGCACGCCGGAGGTTCGGATTTCCCGCTAAGTAGTCGGTCAATAAGGTTATGGGTTACAATTTAGCCGGGCCCACGACCTTGGTTCACCCGGGTCTCATAGCCGCCTGCCCTATCGTATCCGTGGTACGCATTGAACCATGACATGATTGCACTGAATGATTGCATTGCATTGCATTGCACTGTATTCCACTGCTGCTTTTGCTGCTGCCCCCCTTGAGGCATACTTCACCCCAACACCACGCTGCATCAAGACTCTCTCTCATCATATCTAGAGCCTCTTAACGCTGCTCGCTCGCCCAACTCGTCCAACCTCTCAAACTGCTCAAACTGTTCACACTTCCCAAGCAACCACCCATACCAACGGCAACACCATGTCTTCTCTCATTGTTTTGTCTCTGGTGGGTGCGGCGGGTGCGACATACGCCTTTCTGTGGGCTCTGGCGTATCTCAACCTAGATCCAAGGGAGCCACCGCCAATTGCAGGCTCCATTCCATTCATCAGTCCCTTGATCGGCTTGGTGACAGAGAAGGAAAGCTTCTATATGCGCATGAGGCAAGCTATTTCTTCTATTCCGCGGACCTGCAAGCACCATGACAATTTGCTTGAAGAATCTAGCATTGCTGACCAGATATGATCCCAGGAATAAATATCGGCTTCCCATTTACTCCCTCCGTATGCCGGGTCCAACCACCTACGTCGTGAATTCTTTCCGCTTGGTCCAGCTTATCGATAGGCATATTCGTGCTATTGCCTTTACTCCCATTGAGCTGCATGCCGTCGCGACGACTATGGGGGCAAGCAAGCAAACCTGCGAAAAGATCGGTGGAGATCAGCTCTTGACCGATAAGGGCTATTTCATGAGCTTCCCCAGGAACGTCGCGGCCGGCGCATCCCCCGGGCCCGGCCTGGACGCACTAAACAGGGTTGCGGTTAATACCATTGCGGCGTCGTTCGACAAGCTAGCCGCGCAGGGAACGACTGTCGTTGAACTCTTTGACTGGGTCCGGCATGAGATTTTTGCTGCGACAATGGAGGCTACATATGGACCGCACAATCCATTCCGCCTCCCGGAGAATGAGAAAGATTGGTTGTGAGTAATGAGGCACCTGGAAAACAGATATGGAGTATCACACAACCTTTCTGACATCAAAATAGCACATTTGAGCCGGGCCTGATGACACTCCTAATCGATATCATGCCACGCACCTTTGCCAAGGAATGCCTCAAAGCGCGTGAGCGCTTGGTCAAGCAGATTTATAAGTATTTCCAGGAGGACAAACATCTTGATGGCTCACTTTTTGTCAAGCTCCGTCTCGAGCACAATGTTCGATTTGGTCTCTCTCTCGATGATACTGCGCATACAGAGATTGGGCAGATCAATGCCAGCGTTAGTAACACAGTTCCCGGTGCTTTCTGGGCTTTCTGGCAAATATTAGCGGATCCAGTCGTCTTCGAAGCTTGCCAGCGTGAGGCAGCGGCGCTGGTGTATACGAGCCCTAATGGCGTCTGTACAATCGATCTTGCGAACGTGAGGACAGCTTGCCCTATCCTTGTATCGACATGGCAGGAAGTTCTGCGTTTTCACGGCATAAGCATTTCCGCGCGAGTGGTCCAGGAAGATACCTTGATTGACAACAAGTATCTTTTGAAGAAAGACAGCATGGTTATCATGCCCACTCGTGTTTTGCACAGTGATGAGTCGGTCTGGGGCCCTACGGCGAATCAATTCGACCACAGACGGTTCCTCAAATCGAATAAAAGACGGTGGGAAGCGGGCTCCAACCGCAGCATTCCGTGGCTTTGGTGGCGGTGCGGTTCTATGTCCGGGTCGACACTTTGTGAGTACGGAGATTCTCGCGTTCACTGCTCTCTTACTTGTGAGATTTGACGTTCGCCCCGTCAGCGGCAAATGGGTTGAGCCAAGGAAGGACTTCCTCATGAATACCGCCTTCCCATTTCCGAAGGACAAGGTTGACATTGAGCTCACCCCCAAAAATGATATGAAGTGGAACGTCATTTTCTCAGATAACAGCAAGGGCATCAACATGGCGACAGAGGATCTCGAGGATGGCGAGCAATGAGCCTGAAAATGACAGGGTATTGAATATAGTTAGAAATCAGGTAGTTATCGGGGTAGATAATCTCGATACAAAAGCAGAACTGGGGGTGTCACCTATAGAAAATCGCGTACATAGTGTAGTCGGATTTCTGGCTTTCAATATTATCAAGCGTCACGTAGTGCAGCTTGTATTGGTAGAAAAGTGTCTGAATTCTTGCTTCCAGACGGGGGTGCCTGATGACTATATACTTGTGTGTTTATTGCTTAAGGAAGGATCGATGACTAGGGGTCTTCATAAATCTCCACCATACTTTGATGTCTGTCAGTAAGGGAGTCTAGCCCGATAGGTTTCTTTATCAGAGGGGGTTGCTTGGGTGCTCGGGCGAGAGGGTACAGGTGCAGGAATGATATTTCCATCACTTTTATGACACTGCCGTGGTACTTTTGTCAGTACCTGCACATGTGAAGGATCTCTGGAACCGGTAGTATATGAAATGGATATGGCATGGTACTTGTTGGTTAAGCACAGAAACAATGAAATTACTGGTCAGAAGGGAACCTAGTTGGGTTTTCTCGCTGTTCCATATCACCCCTGGACTTGTGTGATCCCCAACTACATCCGATGACATGGGGCCTGGTCGGTGTCAAAAGGCGGCACTGTCAAATGCTGCCGCTGCACAAACGTGGGTCTATTTCCCGGTCGGCTGCGGGACCGCCCTATATTGCAACAGACTTTGAAGGCAACATCTGTCCCGTCGTAGGTTCTGTCGCTGGTGAACCTTACGTTGAAGGTAATGCCTATTTATCTGCAAAGTTCACGTATCAGCTGAGTCATATATGGAGGCAAAATTCAGAACAATTCAATTGTATGTACATGACTGACTCATGATATTAGGAATATTGCCATCGTACTATGTGCTTTTTATCTCCTGGCCGCACAGTGCATTCCTGCCCATCAGTCCAAAGGCGATATGATCCGTTTCCAGCGCCACATCAAAGTACGTGATGGAACAAAAAGGATACCGAACGATATCGATTGCTGGGTAAAACCGGTAACACTGACAGCTTTAATGGTAGGGTACCCTGATATGGATGAGAACGGTAGTAAATTAACATATTTTTAAGGTGTGACCGGTGCAGACCAAACAACTTTACTCGATGTTAACTGCCCGTTAGTATCATTATCCTTGTGGTGGTAACTCCTAGCAGATGCTAGCTAGGCTGGCTTGTGACAACACTGTAGAAGTTTAGGGACGTAGCATTAAAGAAGCATAGGGAATCTGGATTTTGCGACCAGAGCATTATACTAGACTACTAATGAGGGTTTGGCGAGTCTATGAAAGGTTTTGCGAATACACCATATAAGAGTGTTTACGGATTATTTCAGAATCAAGCACAAAGAAATAAATAGTAAACAGTGATAGTCAGGGACAAGTGTTCTAAATACGGAATTAAGTATATCCATGACATGCGCCAACACATGATGCTGGATAGAGTGTTGAAATAAGGGTGAAAACCGTAGGAATACGAATGAAGTGTGATAAATTGCTACTTGATCCTTCAGGTCAAGTAGATACTACTCATGGATAAGCACCTGATATACGCGAGTAATTATACTGGGGCAGGTAATCTAGCATGTGTTATACCCCGCAGTTCTTACTGTGGTCGTATTACTTAGTGTAGGAGACCTCATGAAATGTCAGTCAATATCAGGTTCTCGCTATAGATCACACACCCTAATCTATATTTCTGACATAAAGGAATCCGTGATAGAGCAATTATAAAATATTTCCTACAGCCATATAGCGAAGGTAAGAATTGAGGGGTAGACATATTCTAACCTCCATCTATCTTTTTACTCCTATGGACCTAACTGAAACTGTATAGATGACACTTAATGAATTTGAGATACTTAAATAGCAATCAATAATATCATCACTATAATACAAAGTTTTCACAGCCACCTTTCAACACCAAGTCTGTAGCAAATATAAAAGTTCAGCTACCTCAGATACGACTTACTATATATTAGTGGCAAGAGCCAATATGGGCTACATACCAGCTTCTATGGGGGAAGTAGAAAAGAGGAAACGGGATGACTAAAACCACGTGAACGGACTTTTTCCAAATATATCTACCCCTTATCAATTGAGCTACATAATGCCCATGACTCCATATCCTCGCACTAAAAGGCTAATAATGAATATAAATGAGGAAAGAGCATTCACCTTTAGAAGATAGTGAGATATTCATCGCTGGGACAGTCATGTGACTATAGATCCCCCCAATTTATATTGACACAGAGATCCACTTTTTCACCCCACACGGTCGCTTTTGGATACAAACGCAACTCAATATCACTATCTCACATTTATGGTCTACCACTTATTCGCATTTTATTTGCGCTTTCAAATAACCACAGCGAGCATCCAACAACCAACTACCAGCTACTATCAACTATTAACAACTAGTTAACAAGACGACCTTTACACTCAGAAAAGAGTGACCTCCGGTATTCCTCTTGTAGTGTACGTGCACTTATTACAAATAGTTTTTGGTGACACGGTTCCATATGAGAGATATTTGTTCATGAATGCATCCCTACTAACAAATTATATAACTAGGGTCTGTACATCTGAACAGGGTAGTTCAGCGGTAATCATGGGAGACGCCGTTGCCAGATATGGAGGGCGTGATCTCGCAGAGCAAATTTCGAGGAAAACATCAGAGCTCGTCCAATCTAGCAAGCATCGAGATCTCCTGGATATCGTCGACTCTCTTCGTTCCAATGGTGTCAGTCACTAGTAAGCATAAATTTGAAACTCTAATATTCCCTCTGCTATTCCTCCTTTATTCTAATACTTCCATTTGCCAGTGTTGATCTCCCTCAGATCATTGTGTGTGGTAGTCAGTCTTCGGGGAAAAGCTCAACTCTGGAGTCGCTCTCGGGTATCGCTTTTCCTACTGCTGAAGGGCTCTGCACCCGTTTTGCCACGGAATTGATCCTCCGACGAGGCGAGAGGCCTCAGCTCAAAGTTCAAATCCAGCCTTCTGCTGACAGGACCGAGGAAGAAAGAATCAAACTGCTGAAGTTTTGCGAGAACCAAAGTGAGCAGAGAAGCTTCTCCAAGATCATCGAAGCCGCAAAAATTGAAATGGGGCTCTCTGCGAACAGTGCTGGCTCCAAAGTCTTTAGTACTGACGTCTTGCGCATTGAAAGCACATCACCAAATGCTCCAAACCTAACACTAGTTGATCTGCCTGGCTTAGTATGTGTGAATTCTCCTCTTGTTTGAAAATAATTGAGAGATTGGAGCTAAATGTATCTCGTCGGACGTCGATGATTTAGCTACTCAGTTCCTGACTTCTCGCTCTCCCGCTCTCCCATTCTACTCCAAACACTATACTAACATGTTTCTAGTTCGGGGCCGCTGATAGAAACCAGTAAGCAAGATCATTCTCCTAAGTGAAAACCTCCTGCTTAACTTTCTTAGATCGGATGACGACGCGACTTTGGTTCAACAGCTTGTCGTTTCATATATGAAACAACGTCGAAGCATTATATTAGCTGTAATCACAGCCGATAATCCTTTTGCCAATCAACCAGTCACCAAGTTTGCGCGGGAGATTGATCCTTCCGGAACAAGAACTCTCGGATTGATCACCAAACCGGACAAAATCGAGAGAGGATCCGACACTGAAAGATATTACGGTATGCACGTAGCTATTATGCTTACCCCTTTACTGTCATTGCCCAATTAGTAATCCTGGCTACATTAATCGTAGCTTCAAGTTACATTCTAGGCTTGACTTTGAATATTCTAAAGTCTATATATCTAGCTGCACCAGCGGGGATACCTTACTAACTTTGTGTTTTAGTGGAGTTGGCCCAAAACGACAATGTTAAACTCAACCTTGGCTGGCATGTTCTCCGAAACAAAAGCCACGCAACTGCGGATGATACCACTGAGCAGCTAGAGGAAAGAGAGGCAGCTTTCTTTGCAGAGTCTGGCTGGAATGATGCTCTCAAACCATCTCAGCTTGGTGTTGGGGCACTGAGAGATCGTCTACGAGAGGCTCTATGGAAACAGATACGGGAAGGGCTCCCTGGCGTGAAATATGAGGTACAAACAGGAATCAAGGACTGTAATTCAAAACTAAATCAGCTGGGAAAGTCTCGCAGCACGAAAAGGGAAAAGCACGCATACCTTCATCGCATCAGCGGTAGACTGTCTACAATGATCCAAGCAGCAATCGATGGAGTTTACGCGGATCCTTTCTTTGCATCTTTGCCTGGCCAGCGGGATGCATTTGATAGGCGTCTTCGCGCAAATATCCAGAGAATCCTTGCCGTCTACGCTGAGAAGATGAGCCTTCATGGTCATGCTCTTGAAATTGTAGAAGATGGCCAACATCCAACGCGAGAATCGTCCTCTAAATACATTATGAGATGCTCGTATCTGGAAGTCGTAAAGAAACTCATGGCGGAGTGCAGAGGTCGTGAGCTTCCAGGCACCTTCAATCCCCTTGTGGTGGGAGATTTGTTCAGCCGGCAGTGCAAACCCTGGGAATCCATTACTCAAAATTTGGCCGAAGAAGTTCACGAATCTGCGGCGACGACTCTCAATAAGATGATCTCTATAATATGTGATGAAAATACTAGATCGCGCCTGATGCAGGACCTCATTCAACCCTCATTGCATATACTTCGAAAGGATCTAAAAAGAAGTTGGATGAGT
>Ga0247734_1001226_pt1 | contig 19843 bp, 20 predicted proteins | sample UWRJL103311B2_FD_180933 | JGI IMG/M metagenome (GOLD analysis project Ga0247734, IMG submission 180933) | Plant litter microbial communities from Arlington Agricultural Research Station in Wisconsin, United States - UWRJ-L103-311B-2 | ecosystem: Environmental > Terrestrial > Plant litter >... | reverse complement strand
AGCGGTAGGAAGCGGGAGCCTTACGCGTCCATTAATGGACACGAGCATCAAGACTCCCCGGCCCTGCTGGCGGGTGGCGTAGATTACCATGGTGCCGTTGGGCGCAACAGTAGGCGACTCATCTAGGTTGCTGTCTGTGAGGATTTTAACGCTACCGCGCTGCAAATCCTGAGCTGCAACCTTGAAGTTGGTGAATCCATCTTGACGATGGATCATGACCAGCGTTTTTTCATCAGCCGACAGTTTAGGGTTGGCGTTGTAGTTACCGATGAAAGTAACGCGCTCCGCACCACCACCATTAACGTTGGTTTTATAGATTTGTGGTTTACCGCCGCGATCGGACGTGAAGTAAATGGTGGAACCATCTTTACCGAAAAACGGTTCGGTATCGATGGAGGCATCATTGGTGACACGGCTGATTTGACGGGACGCTACGTTCATCACGTAGATTTCCGGGTTGCCGTCTTTCGATAGAACGAAGGCCAGCTTGCTGCCATCCGGAGACCAGGCGGGAGCACCGTTCAGACCTTCGAAGTTAGTCACTTGCTCGCGACGACCAGTATCGATGTGCTGGATGAAGATACGCGGACGCTTCTGTTCAAAGGACACATAAGCGATGCGCTTGCCATCAGGCGCGAAACGCGGCGAAAGAATAGGCTCGCGCGATTGCAGCAAGGTGACTGCACGGGCACCGTCATAGTCCGAGCGTTGCAGCGTGTAGCGAGTATTCATGCCGCCAAAACGCTCAGCCGTGACGTACAGCATGCGGGTTGAGAACGCACCTTTGATACCAGTCAGTTTTTCGAACGACTGGTCAGCGATGTAGTGCGACATGTCGCGCAACTGATCAGCGGTGCCCGACACGTTGCCGGTCAACACTTGTTGCTCTGTGGCTACGTTGAACAGTGCGTACTGCACCTGCAGCCGCCCGCCAGCCGGAGTGATGCTGCCGACCATGACGTACTGTGCGCCAAGTGCTTTCCAGTCGCGGAAAATGACTTCGCTGGCCTGGGTCGGCAGGCTGATCATGTTCTGTTTAGGAATCGGGGTGTAGTAGCCCGAGTTCAGCATGTCGTTGCTGATGATCGACGACATGTCTTCCGGCAATACGCTACCGCCTTGCCAGCCGAACGGTACGACCGCAATTGGCGTGGCACGGTCGCTACCGCTTGTGACCAGGATGTTCTTTTCATCGGCAGCGGCCATTCCCGCTGCGCAACATAGAACGACAAGCAATCCTCGAAGAATGTTTATCACAAGGCTAGATCCTCAGGTGTGAATGTCATCTTGAATGACCGGTAAGGGGCGAAATCAGAAGGTTTCAGACCCTGCATTTCTGTCAAACGACCAATGTTCTTGACCGCAGCAACCGCGGAGCTATCGAAAGGCCCGTCTCCACTTGCCTTGGCAACCGTGACTGAAGTGATCGTACCGTCCGGCAACATGCCGATCTGCAATATCACTGTCATGCCTTTGCGCGCCGAAGGTGGTCGAGCCCAGCCTTCCGCCGCACGCGAACGGATCAGATCATCGAAACTGCCCGCCGTTTCATCGCCACGTTCATCGGCCAATGCCTGTTGACGCTCCGGCTTGTCGGAGAGCAAGTCAGCCAACGCCTGGGCTTTCTTGTCTTCAGCAGATTTGCGCGCAGCTTCCTGGGCTTTTTTGGCAGAATCGGCAGCAGCCTTCTTCTTGCTGTCCTCGGCCGCTTTTTTCTTCGCGTCGTCGGCAGCCTGTTTCTTGGCATCTTCAGCGGCTTTCTTTTTCGCATCGTCGGCTGCCTGTTTCTTCGCTTCTTCAGCGGCAGCGCGCTTGGCGTCTTCTTCGGCCTTTTTCTTCGCGTCGTCTTCAGCCTTTTTCTTGGCTATGTCTGCCAGCTGTTTCTCTTCAACAGCTTTCTTGGCATCGTCCGCTTTCTTGGCTTCAGCTTTTTTGGCGTCATCAGCCTTCTTGGCCTCGTCCGCTTTTTTAGCCTCATCCGCTTTCTTGGTTTCTTCGGCCTTCTGTTCTTCGGCTTTTTGAGCGGCATCCTCTTTCTTTTGTTCCGCCGCCTTCACCGCTTCCTGCTTCTCCTGCTCAACTTTTTTCTGCTCCATCTGCTCGACTTCTGTTTGTCGTGCAGCGGACTTCTTGGCCTCGCCGGCAAGCTTCTGGTTGGTCTGAGTCGTGGCCTGACTTTTGGACTTCAACTGGTAAAGCGTCGCCTGAACAATGGGCTTGGCTTCAGGCAGTTCCGGCGTCATCGCGAAACTGACAAAGAGCAACCCGAAAATCAGGACGTGCAACGCCACAGCCCAGACAGTGGGCCAGAAATAGCTTTCCGAGGCTGTCGGCTCTCGAATTGGCTGCATCAGGGCGCCTCAGTAATCAAACCAACGTTCCCGACCCCGGCCTTCTGCAACCCGCCCATGGTGCCCATGACCGCTCCGTAGTCGACAGTCTTGTCACCACGAATGAAGACCTGGGTCTGTTTGCCGCCCTCCCGGCCAGCCGCGATGATTTTGGTCACGGCACTAGTCAGTTGCGGCAAGGTCATCGCCTTGTCCATCTGTTTGTCGGTATCGACCTCGGTTCCAAGGTTCCAGTAATAGGTCTTGTCAGCCTTGATAGAAATAGTCAGCACCTGGTTGTTGTTGTCCTGGGGCAAGGCCTCGCTTGAGACCTTGGGCAGGTCAACTTTCACGCCCTGGTTAATCATTGGCGCGGTCACCATGAAAATGACCAGCAGCACCAGCATCACGTCGATGTATGGCACCACGTTCATTTCGGCGACCGGCTTGCGTTTTTTTCGTCGATCGCGAGCGATTAAAGCCATTTGGAAATACCTGCTTAGTCTTCGCTGGTGTGCACTTTACGGTGCAGGATTGCCTGGAACTCGTCGGCGAATGTGTAGTAACGACCGATCAGGTTTTCACCGCGAGCGGCAAAACGGTTGTAGGCAATTACTGCAGGGATTGCTGCGAAAAGGCCAATGGCAGTGGCGATCAGCGCTTCGGCAATACCTGGCGCGACCGTAGCCAAGGTGGCTTGCTGAGCGGTAGCCAGACCGCGGAAGGAGTTCATGATCCCCCAGACGGTACCGAACAGGCCAACGTATGGACTGGTCGAACCGACAGTTGCGAGGAAAGGCAGGCTTTGCTCAAGCTTTTCTTCTTCACGGGAAATCGCAACGCGCATGGCACGCGCAACACCTTCCATGACAGCGTCGGGATCGACGCCTGGTTGCTGCCGCAGACGGGAGAACTCTTTAAAGCCGGCACGGAAGATCTGCTCTACGCCGGAATCCGGGTCCGGGTTGCTGCCAGCCTGGCGATAGAGCTTGGAAAGGTCGATGCCGGACCAGAATCGCTCTTCGAAGCTGTCCAGCGCACGACGACCTGCGCGCAGCAAGCTGCTGCGCTGAAAAATCATGACCCATGAAGTGACTGAAGCAGCCACCAGGATCAGCATCACCAATTGAACGACCACGCTGGCATTGCTGACCAAACTCCACATGGAGGAATGGTCGACGACATTAGCTTCCACGCTGTATCTCCTGCTCTGAATGTGTACCCGCGCCGCTTTGACCGGCAAAGGCCGTGCGCAAAGCTTCGGGAATGGCCCGGGGTTTCAAACTGTCGGCGCGCACACACGCCACTAAAAACTGCCCTTCACAGAGCAGTACATCATCCGTTGCCCGTCTGACTTGCTGGTGAAAGCGCAGACTGACACGGTTCAATTCGGTTACTTCGGCGCTGACCAGCAGCTCGTCGTCCAATCGGGCAGGCTTGTGATATCGGGCCTCGCTGGAATGCACGACAAACAACAGGTTCTCACCGGCCAGTGCGGATTGGGCAAAACCCAGGTCCCGCAGCCGCTCGGTACGAGCCCGCTCCATGAATTTCAGATAATTTACGTAATAGACGATGCCGCCCGCATCGGTGTCCTCGTAATAAACGCGACAGCGATGTGCGAACGACTGACCCCCGGTTTGCGCGCGCATACTCTAGTGCTTACTCCTCAGGTTGCCAATCCGGCCAGGCAACTGTTTTTCATCGATTTTGCTGCGTGGCGCGTCAGCATTTTCTTGCGACTGCCCGTCAGACCATGAAACATCCGAATAAATCACCCGTGATCATTTTTAATCATCGTTATCTTCGACCGGCGCGCTCAAGGTTGGCAGCTCGCCCATTCGGGACGGGATGTTGAGACCAAAATGGAGATAGGCATGACGCGTCACCACACGGCCGCGAGGCGTGCGCATGATATAGCCTTGCTGGATCAAATAGGGCTCAAGTACATCTTCAATCGTGTGTCTTTCTTCGCTGATGGCAGCAGCAAGGTTGTCCACCCCCACCGGCCCGCCGTCGAACTTCTCGATCATGGTCAGCAGCAGTCGTCGGTCCTGATGATCAAAGCCGCGCTCATCGACATCCAGCAGGTTAAGCGCCAGATCAGCGATTTCCTTGGTGATCTGACCTTTAGCGCGAACCTCGGCAAAATCTCGGACGCGACGCAGCAACCTGTTGGCGATACGCGGAGTGCCGCGGGCACGCCGGGCGATCTCGAAGGCACCTGCGTCTTCTATGTGTAACCCAAGAATGCCTGCCGAGCGGGAGACGATGGTCGACAAGTCAGCGACGTTGTAGAACTCCAGACGTTGCACAATCCCGAAGCGATCACGCAGCGGATTGGTCAGCATGCCGGCGCGGGTTGTTGCACCCACCAGCGTGAAAGGCGGCAGATCAAGCTTGATGGAGCGCGCCGCCGGCCCCTCGCCAATCATGATATCGAGCTGAAAGTCCTCCATCGCCGGATACAGCACTTCCTCGACAATGGGAGACAGGCGGTGAATCTCGTCGATGAACAGTACATCGTGAGGTTCAAGGTTCGTCAGGATAGCGGCGAGGTCGCCTGGACGCTCGAGCACCGGTCCTGATGTACTTTTGATCGAAACCGACATTTCCTGAGCAATGATATTGGCCAGGGTGGTTTTGCCCAGACCGGGTGGGCCGAAGATCAGCGTATGGTCGAGTGCCTCGTTACGTCCGCGCGCGGCCTGGATGAACAGCTCCATTTGCTCGCGCACGGTGGGCTGGCCAATGTACTCAGCCAGACTCAGCGGGCGGATCGCGCGGTCAAGCTGCTCGTCGCGGTCACGCCCTCCCGTGGCGGTTATCAGGCGGTCGGCATCAATCACTTAAACCATCCCCTTCAATGCACGCCGAATCAAATCTTCACTGCTCAAATTCTTGTCCTTGATTGCGGAAATGGCCTTGCTGGCTTCTTGAGGTTTGTACCCAAGTGAAACCAGTGCACTGACCGCGTCGGATTCAGCCGTTGCCACTTGTACCGGCGCCCCCGGCCCATCCGACACGAGACGGAATGAACCCGGCAGCGAGTCCCATGCCTTGAAGCGGTCTTTGAGCTCTACCAGTAAACGCTCGGCGGTCTTTTTGCCCACTCCCGGCACGCGGGTCAGTGCTGAAGTGTCCTGCGCCTGAACGCAACGTACCAGCTCATCGACCTCGAGCGTGGACATCAACGCCAATGCCAGCTTGGGCCCTACACCGTTGAGGCGAATCAATTCGCGAAACATCTCGCGATCACGCTTCTCGTAGAACCCGAACAGCAGGTGTGCATCTTCGCGTACCACCAGATGAGTGTGCAGGGTGACCTGCTCGCCCAGGTGCGGCAACCTGTAAAGCGTGGTCATCGGGACTTCAATCTCGTATCCCACGCCACCGACATCCAGCACCAGGTGCGGCGGCTGCTTCTCGACCAGTGAACCGCGTAAACGTCCAATCACCTATCAGATCCTTATCGATAACCGGAGCAATGCTGCTTGCCGGCTTGACCGTGCTCGCCATGTTTGCAGAACTGGCTTGCCGGGCAAGTGAAAATATATGAGCCAATGATGCTCACAGCCGCAGTCTTCCACCCCGACTACGCGCTGTATTCAAACCGTGAGGAATCAGGCTTGATCGGGTATGCGCGTGGCACAACGCAATTGCCAGCGCATCGGATGCGTCGATCTGTGGTTTCTGCGTGAGCTTGAGCAAGTGCATGACCATCATCATGACCTGCTCTTTATTCGCGCCCCCAGTTCCGGCAACCGCCTGCTTGACCTGGGTCGCAGTGTATTCAGCGATCTCCAGACCTTCTTCGGCGCCTGCAACGATCGCGGCGCCCCGGGCCTGCCCCAGCTTCAACGCCGAGTCGGCATTCTTGGCCATGAATACTTTCTCAATGCCCATTGTGACCGGGCCGTAGGTCTGGATGACTTCCCTTACGCCTCGGAAAACGATCTGCAATCGTTCATGCAACAAGCCGGTTCCCGTGCGAATACATCCCGAAGCGACGTATTCACAGCCACGTCCGGTGTCACGTACGACGCCGTAACCGGTGATTCGCGAACCGGGGTCGATACCTAGAATAAGAGTCATAACGCCTGCAGCATGAGAAGTGGTGCTTACAAAGAAGCGCAGCATAAAGGCAGAAGCCGGAGGCCGATAGCGATGAGGTCATCAGCGCTTCGCCGCTCCGGCTTCAAAGTCCCGACAAAAACACTGTCAGCCAAGCTGCTCCAGCACATCATCGGGAATTTCAGCATTGGAATAAACGTTCTGTACGTCGTCCAGATCTTCGAGCATGTCGATGAGTTTCAGCACCTTCTCAGCCATCTCAAGGTCAAGTACCGCACTGGTCGTGGGCTGCATGACGATTTCAGCATCGGCGGCGTTGAAGCCTGCTGCATCAATGGCATTGCGTACCGCGTAGAAACCCGAAAACGATGTGAACACGTCAATGGAGCCGTCTTCATTCGTGACGACGTCGTCAGCATCGGCTTCCATCGCTGCCTCTATCAAGGCGTCTTCATCAACACCCGCCGCAAAGGAAATCTGACCCTTACGCTCAAAGAGATAGGCAACAGACCCATCGGTACCCAGATTGCCCCCGCACTTGCTGAACGCGTGACGAACAGCCGCTGCGGTGCGGTTACGGTTGTCAGTCATGGTTTCGACCATGATGGCCACGCCGCCCGGACCATAACCTTCGTAACCCAGTTCTTCGACGTCGTTGCCATCATCGGCGCCAACGCCGCGGGAAACGGCGCGATCAATGGTGTCGCGGGTCATGTTCGCGCCCAGGGCCTTGTCCAGCGCCAAACGTAAACGTGGATTCGAACCTGGGTCTGCACCACCCTGACGAGCAGCGACGGTCAGTTCACGAATCCACTTGGTGAAAATCTTGCCTTTCTTGGCATCCTGACGCTCTTTGCGGTGCTTGATGTTCGCCCACTTGGAATGACCAGCCATAACACGCTCCAAACTTTGAAACAGGAACGCCGTCGCCTGGTTAACTCAGGCGACGACGCTTCACTTATTACAGTCAGAGGGTAAGACGTACTGCCCATGAAGCAGGACGCCCATCTCGACTTACTCCGCTTTCGGCTGCTCGCGCAAACGAATGTGCAGTTCGCGCAACGCTTTGGCATCCACGGCACCAGGGGCCTGCGTCATGACGTCTGCCGCGCTCTGGGTTTTCGGGAAGGCAATGACTTCACGAATCGACTGGGCACCGGTCATCAGCATCACCAGTCGGTCGAGACCGAACGCCAGGCCACCGTGGGGCGGTGCGCCATATTTCAAAGCATCCAGCAGGAAGCCGAACTTCTCTTGCTGCTCGTCTTCGGAAATACCCAGCAGACGGAACACCGCCTGTTGCATTTCCTTGCGGTGGATACGGATCGAACCACCACCCAACTCGGTGCCATTGAGGACCATGTCATAGGCACGAGACAGCGCCTTGGCAGGGTCGGCTTCCAGCTCTTCAGGCGAGCACTTGGGCGCCGTGAACGGATGGTGCAAGGCCGAGAAGCTGCCGTCGTCATTCTCTTCGAACATCGGGAAGTCGACGACCCACATAGGCGCCCACTCGCAGGTGTGCAGGTTCAGGTCGTTACCAACCTTGATCCGCAGAGCGCCCAATGCTTCGCTGACGACTTTGAATTTATCGGCACCGAAGAACACGATGTCGCCATCGACGGCACCGACGCGATCCAGAATCACGTTCAGGCTGGCTTCCGGAATATTTTTGACGATAGGCGACTGCAAGCCCTCGACACCTTTGGCCCGCTCGTTGACCTTGATGTAGGCAAGGCCCTTGGCGCCATAGATGCCTACGAACTTGGTGTAATCGTCGATCTTGCTGCGCGGCATGCTTGCCCCGCCCGGTACACGCAAGGCAGTGACACGGCATTTCGGATCATTGGCCGGGCCACTGAAGACTTTGAATTCGACGTCCTTGAGCTGATCGGCAACGTCAACCAGTTCCAGCGGGTTGCGCAGGTCCGGCTTGTCGGACCCGTAACGACGCATGGCTTCTTCGAAGGTCATGTGCGGGAAGTCGCCAAACTCAAGATCCAGCACTTCCTTGAACAGCTTGCGAATCATGGTTTCGGTAACGTCCATGATTTCAGTTTCGTTCATGAAGCTGGTTTCGATGTCGATCTGAGTGAACTCAGGCTGACGGTCGGCCCGCAGGTCTTCATCACGGAAGCATTTGGCAATCTGATAGTAGCGGTCGAAGCCTGCAACCATCAGCAATTGCTTGAACAGTTGAGGCGACTGCGGCAAGGCAAAGAAACTGCCCGCATGGGTGCGGCTCGGCACGAGGTAGTCGCGCGCGCCTTCGGGAGTGGCGCGCGTCAGGATCGGTGTTTCGACGTCAAGGAAGCCGTTGCCGTCCAGAAATCCTCGGATGCTGGAAGTGATACGTGAGCGCAAGCGCAGCTTTTCAGCCATCTCCGGGCGACGCAGATCAATGAAGCGATAACGCAGACGGGTTTCTTCGCCGACGTCGGAGTATTCGTTCAGAGGGAATGGAGGCGTTTCCGACTCGTTCAGAACTTCAAGGTCATAACCCAGCACTTCGATTGCGCCGGAAGCCATGTTGGCATTGACCGCGCCAGCAGGACGCGCACGGACCTTGCCGGTGACCTTGACAACGTATTCGCTGCGAACGCGGTCGGCGGCAGCAAAAGTTTCAGCGCGATCAGGGTCGAACACTACCTGAGCCAGACCTTCACGATCGCGAATGTCGAGGAAAATCACACCTCCATGATCGCGACGGCGGTGAATCCATCCGCACAGGGTGATTTCTTGACCTTCCAGGCTCTCGTTGAGTTGGCCGCAATAATGGCTGCGCATCATGATCGTGTTTTCACTTCTCGTAATTCGGAATTCAGTGGAACTCTCGCCAGCATTGGCGGGCAACGGTGCGAGAGCCTTGGTGTGCAGATGAACCCGGTGGTCGGTATCTGCCTTCCATAGTAAGGCGGGAGATTATATAGAGTTAATCAAGGCTGTGCAGCCGTGCAGATGGATCGTAACCAAGACTGCCCCACCCTCCGGACCTGATGCGCGTGCGTGGCCGGCCTCAGAGTGCAGGCCCGCTCACGGCAAGCCTGCGAAATTTCGAATCCTTGGGTATTACGCTTTCGTTACCTGCAAACCATCACCTTTGAGTAGATGCGTCACACAAACGACGCGAATCAACCCGCTGAAATTTTTTACTCCTCCGTGACGCAAGTGCACCTCGCGGTCGACGTAAGACAAGATCGTATTTACCGAGCAGCAGTTGATCCTCGCGATCTCGGAGAGGATATTCCAGTAAACCTCCTCCAGGCGCAGACACGTAGCTAAACCGTTTAACCTCACTGATCGTGCCTGAGGTTGTGCAAGCTCCATATTAAAATCTTCGACAAATGGATCGCTCGTTATTCCGACACCCCCGTCAAGATCACCAATTTCTCGAGATAATACTCGACCCATGACGCCTCCTTCATTCCTATACATGACTTAATTAATGAGGAAATAATTACATACATGAACACGCCTCTATCAAGCCTTATCCAGGAAGGTTTATCCAGCAGGTACAACACCCAGACATTGTAGGAGAGAACCATTTTTCGGCGAGGAATATCGGTCTGCATCCATAGGCATCTGGCAATAAGAAACAAAGGTAGTAATTATTTATTTTCAGACGGCCATAGGCGTAAAAGAAATTAGAAACACAGGAACATCAAGTCACGATTGCTATGGTGGGCGTATGAATGAAATGGGTTGCGACGCAGCAGGACGAGCGTGCAGACAGGCAATGGCTCACGGCAGCAACGAGCCGAGGAGAATGGCAAGCAGCGCACTTGGCGCCGCTCGCCTTCGTATTACTTGGTTTCCAGCATGGAGCGCAACATCCACGCAGTTTTCTCGTGGACTTGCATACGCTGAGTCAGCAGGTCGGCCGTTGGCTCGTCGCTGACTTTATCCAACAGCGGAAATATTCCGCGCGCGGTACGCGTTACCGCTTCCTGACCTTGCACCAGAGAACGAATCATGTCTTCTGCACTTGGAACGCCTTCCTCTTCCTTGATGGTGGACAGGCGTGCATAAGTCGAATAAGTACCTGGCGCCGGAAAACCAAGTGCGCGAATGCGCTCAGCAATGGAATCCACGGCCAACGCGAGTTCGTTGTATTGCTCTTCAAACATCAAGTGCAACGTACGGAACATTGGACCGCTGACATTCCAGTGAAAGTTATGTGTCTTGAGGTAAAGCACATAGGTATCAGCCAGCAGACGCGAAAGACCGTCCACGATCGACTTGCGATCTTCTTCGCTAATACCGATATCGATTGCCATGTTTCTTCCCCTTATATGATGGTGTTTTGCTTAAAGATCCCAATCACTCTACCAAGAGCGCGTCGCCAGCGCAGCCATCCATCTGTATTAGGTGGCCGGCAAGGCTGGTCAACCAAAGCACAGCCGTGAGCTCATCACCGTCGGGACAGAGAAAAGCTCCAAACGCCGTGCCTGCCATCAGCTGCTGCGACCGTGGCCCTAAGGCTCTACCTTCGCCCTTTGCACAAGGGAGCCAAAATCAAGTCAAAAGGCCACTGCTTCCTACAGACAGGTGCGCTAAGCAGTTGATTTGAGTAGCTCTCGGGTTTGCTGTTAAATACACCCCGTGTCGCTATTGATTTGCCAACCGGCTGTAGCGCATAGGCTGATTCGACCCGAGTGCATCACGCCTTCCACTTTTCAGAAGCGTACCGAAGGTCAGCAGCTATTTCCTCGTGATCCGTCTTAATGTGAGTTATTCAAAATGTTGAAAATAGTCCATCTGCTAACGGGCGCCGCTGCCCTGCTGCTGTCATTCATACCAGGACTGCGCAGCGAGGCACTAGCCTCCTACCTGTCCCAACCTGATGCGCTGTATCTTGCTTTCTTTGGCTTGCTGAATCTGGTGCTTGCCCCGGTGATCCCCTATTGGAACAGAGGACCACGCCACCAGTTGCAAAACCTGGTCAGCGCATTGCTCATCCTCGCTGTCGTTCTTCAAATCATGATCTTGCTCATACCGCTTGAAACCATCGCGGGCCAGCCGGCCATTCTGGTCAGCCTGATCACTGTGGTGGTCGCCGTTGCACTGCATTTGGCTGTCAGCTTTTATAAGTCATCACCCTCCTCTCCTGTAGCCCAGAGTCAGGAACTGGGCAATCGTGATACCGGCACAGTGAAGTGGTTCAATACCTCCAAAGGGTTTGGCTTTATCTCTCGAGATTCCGGCGACGATATCTTTGTGCACTTTCGTGCCATTCGCGGAGAAGGTCATCGCGTACTGGTCGAGGGGCAACGCGTCGAGTTCTCGGTGATGAACCGCGATAAAGGCCTGCAGGCCGAAGACGTGATCGCTGCACTGCCTCGCCGATAAGCTTCATCGGTACAGAAAAACGCGCCCCTGACCCGGGCGCTTTTTTTTATGACGACTGCACGCACCCGCCCTCAGCTTAATAATGAGGCGGAGGGGCATCCTCTTCGGAGGCTTCGAACTGCCCGCCCATTTCATCCTGACGCTTGATCAGGGCCGCGACCTGACGCTGCATCCTATCCAGTGCGCGCTGCTGGACCACCAACACATCATTGAGCGCCTGGATGGTGTCGTCCTGAAACGCCAGACGCGTTTCCAGCTCGGTAACCCGGTCGTCGACACTCATGACAGATCCTGCGCAAACTTAAAGTCATCTGGCAGAACATCCTTGAGCTGCCGCACAAGCGCAGCGACCTGTTCGCTGCTATAAGGCTGGGCAGTATGCTTGCCCCAAACAGGCGCAGGCCAAGCGACATCAGCGCGATAACGAACAATGACGTGCATGTGCAATTGACTGACAACATTGCCCAAGGCCGCGACATTGATCTTGTCTGCCTTGAATGCAGCGTTGAGCAGACTGGACAATGTGACAGTCTCTTTCCAGAGTTGCAGCTGGTCCGATTCGGACAGCTCAAACACTTCGGCAATGTCCGCACGGCGCGGCACCAGAATGAACCACGGGTAGTTTGAGTCGTTTGACAACAGCAACCGGCTCAGTGGGAAATCTCCGACAGTGAAAGTGTCCTGTACTAACCGCGCATCCAAGACAAACATATATAACTCCACATCAAACGGGTAAGCCCGGCAGGGCAGTTGCTCACTGCCGCGTAATAGCATGGCGCGCAGGATACTCGGGAACAGGATGCGAATCACGCCTGCAGCGGCCGCTACCCACACTTTGCACAATCACTGTTGATCCACCGACAACCTAGGAAAGCGTGCAACCCGCAGCGACGCACCAGGGTTGTACCCATTCGATAGCTGCGCACCGATATGACACAGGACTTACAACCTGACTCGACTCGGCAATGGGTACTGTATGCGGCGGAACGATCACGTAACTGGCAGATAATCAAGCCCTTCGCATTTTCTGGCCAGACGCAGGAACAAGCTGACGTGCAGTGCGGGTAGCCCAAAGGTTTGCAGGTTCCAATATCTGGCATTTCTCAGAGCTCTCGCACCAAAACGACTCACTCTGAAGGTGCGGTCTACCCGTAGCATCCGCGATTTACTCACTTGGGCCGGGTAACAGGTAACGAAGGTGACATCTTCGCCCCGTAGGCTGCCCCCAAGGAGAGAAGCAATGGATTTATTTCATGAAAGTTTTAACTAATTAAAACAGGTACTTACGACATAAACCTGCGAATTAGCATCGCCCTTTCACTTTTTTTTCATGTCATCAGGAACTTTGTGCACGGTTGTTGCTTTATCACTCACAGGAGCAAGAGTCGGATGGATTCCCGAGAATCCGGACGACGACCAAAAAGCGACATCTGCCAGGCTCCCCTGGGGGGATTTGAACGGCTGATTTCAGACCACTGCGGAGTGGTTTCGGCCCTCGAAAAAACTGTCACAGTTGTGCGTTTTTTGATGAAGAAGGCTGTTTAAAGGCGACACGGACAGCACCGATTTGCGACACCGCCGTAAAGAATTTGAAAGGATAGGTTCGTAACTATCGCCAATAATGTCAGCGTGCTATAAGTTTCGCCGACACAAAAAGAAAGAGCCGCCCAGATAAAAAAACAGGTGGGACGGCAGTACTCTTCTTAAAAACCAAAGGAGCAAAGTCACGATGAGAGTGATGAAGTGGAGCGCAATCGCACTGGCAGTTACCGCCGCCAGCACCCAACTGGCAACAGCGGCAGCTTTCGTAAGCGACCAATCTGAAGCCAAGGGTTTTGTAGAAGACAGCCATCTGGATCTCAAGGCTCGTAACTACTACTACAACCGTGACAAGAAAAACGGCGCTGTAGACGACAAAGACTGGACTCAAGGTTTCTGGGGCACTTACAGCTCTGGTTACACCCAGGGTTTGATCGGTGTTGGTATCGACGCATTCGGTTATGTCGGTTTCAAACTTGACGGCTCCGACAAGTACTCAGGTTCGGGCAACCTGGTTACCGACAGCCAAGGCAAGAACGAAGACAGCTTCGGCAAAGCCGGCGCCGCTGCCAAGTTCCGCATCTCGAAAACCGAGCTGAAAATCGGCGACATGCAGCCTCAAAACCCAGTGTTTGCAGTCGGCGGTTCCCGTCTGCTGCCACAAACTGCTACTGGCGTCACCTTGCAGAGCAGCGAACTCAAAGGTCTGGACGTTGAAGCAGGTCGCTTCACTTCCGGCACCAGCCAGGACGAAACCAACCGTAATGGCGATATCTGGGCCACTTACGCAGGTGTGACTTCCAACTCCGCTACTTACGGCGGCGGCAAGTACGCCATCACCGACAGCCTCGGTGTCGGCTTCTACTACAGCAAACTGGAAGACGTCTGGAACCAGTACTACGGTAACGTGAACTACGCACTGCCGTTGACCGACGACCAGTCTCTGGCTTTCGACTTCAACATCTACAACACCAAAGACACCGGCAGCAAGAAAGCAGGCGACATCAGCAACACTGCTTACTCGATGTCCGCGGCTTACTCGTTCCTGGCAGCGCACACGTTGACCCTGGCTTTCCAGAAAGTTAACGGCGACACCCCGTTCGACTACATCGGTATCGGCGACAACAACCGTGGCGGCGACTCGATCTTCCTTGCGAACTCGATTCAATACTCCGACTTTAACGGTCCTGGCGAGAAATCCTGGCAGGCACGTTACGACCTGAACATGGCCACCTACGGCGTACCTGGTCTGAGCTTCATGACCCGTTACATCAGCGGTACTGACATCGACGGCACCAACACGCCGTCGAACAGCACCTACACCGGCCTGTACGGCAAAGACGGTAGCCACCACGAGACCAACGTTGAAGCTAAATACGTTGTTCAGACTGGCCCTGCGAAAGACCTGTCTTTCCGCATCCGTCAAGCGTTCCACCGTGCCAACACCGACGAGGGTGAAGGCGATGTTAACGAGTTCCGTCTGATCGTCGACTACCCGATTTCGGTTCTGTAATCGCACAGTCTGACACTCGTTATAGAAAAGCCCGGCCTTGTGCCGGGCTTTTTCATTCCTGGGAAAAACCTTTGTCTGTGCCTTCGTAACGCCGCCCGCGCCCTGTACTCGACCGGATCACCACCGTACAATGCCGGGTCATTTCTAGTCCCAGCAACCGACAACGGCCTACCATGCGCACCAGTCAATATTTGCTCGCCACACAGAAAGAAACCCCTTCCGACGCGGTCGTGATCAGCCACCAACTGATGCTGCGCGCAGGCATGATCCGCAAGCTGGCTTCCGGCCTTTATACCTGGCTCCCCATGGGCCTGCGTGTACTGCGCAAAGTGGAGGCAGTGGTTCGTGAAGAAATGGACGCCGCAGGCGCTCTGGAAGTGTTGATGCCCGGCATCCAGCCGGCTGAGCTGTGGCAGGAATCAGGTCGCTGGGAACAATACGGCCCTGAGTTGCTGCGCTTGAAGGATCGGCATGATCGCGAGTTCTGCGCGGGCCCGACCCACGAAGAAGTCATCACCGATCTGGCACGCAACGAGCTGAACAGCTACAAGCAGCTGCCAATCAACATGTATCAGATCCAGACCAAATTCCGTGACGAAATCCGCCCGCGCTTCGGTTTGATGCGTGGCCGCGAATTCATCATGAAGGACGCTTACTCCTTCCATACGACTCAGGATTCCCTGCAGGAAACCTACGATCGCATGCACCAGGCGTACTGCAACGTCTTCACTCGCCTGGGCCTGAACTTCCGTCCGGTGGAAGCAGACAACGGCTCGATCGGCGGTGCCGGCTCGCACGAGTTTCACGTACTGGCCGAGTCCGGCGAAGACGACATCGTGTTCAGCGATACCTCGGACTACGCCGCCAACATCGAAAAAGCCGAGGCCATTCCTCTGGAAACCAGCCGTGGCGCTCCTACCGAAGAGCTCCGTCTGGTGGATACACCCAATGCCAAGACCATCGCGGCCCTGGTCGAAGAGTTTGGACTGCCCATCGAGAAAACCGTCAAGACGCTGGTGGTCCACGCTGCAGAAGAAGGCAAGCTGATTGCGCTGATCATTCGTGGCGACCACGAACTCAACGAAATCAAAGCGGCCAACCTGAAGCAAGTGGCCAGCCCGCTTGTAATGGCAACCGAAGCAGAACTTCGTGACGCGATAGGCGCTGGCGCAGGTTCGCTGGGCCCATTGAACCTGCCACTACCATGCATCATCGACCGCTCGGTCGCACTGATGAGCGACTTCGGCATCGGCGCGAACATCGATGACAAGCACTACTTCGGCGTTAATTGGGAGCGCGATCTGCCGGTGCCTGAAGTTGCCGACCTGCGCAACGTAGTGGCTGGCGACCCAAGCCCCGACGGCAAAGGTACGCTGGTGATCAAACGCGGTATTGAAGTCGGCCACATTTTCCAGCTGGGCACCAAGTACAGCGAAGCGATGAAATGTCAGGTGCTGGGTGAGAACGGCAAGCCTGTCCTGCTGACCATGGGTTGCTATGGCATCGGCGTGTCACGCGTAGTCGCTGCCGCTATCGAGCAGAACAACGACGCCAACGGGATTATCTGGAGCGAAGCCTTGGCGCCGTTCCAGATTGCACTCGTGCCGCTGCGCTATGAAACCGACGCTGTACGCGAGGCCACCGACAAGTTGTACGCCGAATTGACGGCTGCCGGCTTTGAAGTGCTGCTCGATGATCGTGACAAAAAGGTCAGTCCTGGCATCAAGTTCGCCGACATGGAACTGATCGGCATTCCGCACCGCATCGTCGTAAGCGACCGCGGTCTGGCCGAAGGCAATCTGGAATACAAGAGTCGTACCGAGCCAGAAGCCCAGGCCCTGCCCGTGGCTGACGTGCTGTCCTTCATCAAGGGTCGTCTCATCCGCTGAAACCTCCGCGCGTTCGCCCTTGCGAACGCGCGCAGCTGTGCTCAGCCTCGACGATTGTCCGAACGTGTCTGCCCTATCTGCTGCAAGAGATCCCATGTCCAAGCGAAGTTCCATAAGCCTCGCAAGCGCTATGCTCTGCGCCACGCTGTTGATCGGCGGCTGCGCCAATCATCTGTCTCAGCGCAGCGAGCACGAAGAACGCGTCGAGCGAAAGCTACTCGAGCACAGCCTGGAAGTGGATGTGGGCGAGCCCAAGACCCTGGAACTGCCGCAACGGCGCGTGCGTATTCACGAGCTGAAGACTTTCGACGTCACCGAATTTGAAGTCACGCGTCACTACGACCGCTACACCCCTTATCAGCCCTGGCGGGAAATTTACGAGATTCCCCTGGGGGCTGTAACAGTGGTCGCCGGGATCGGCGCGAACATCGTCAATGTGATCACTTTTGGCAGCCTGCCAGACAGCGTTACCAAAGACTGGATCAGCTACGGCGTTGCCGGGCTCAACCCCTTCATGAACGTGCCCTCCCACGGACGAGCGCAGCAGAACCTGGCAGGTATTGACGAGGTTCAGCGCGATCATCGCATCGAGCACACCAGCCTGCCCTGGAGTGAAAGCCCGGTGGAGGTGAAAGCTGGCAATCAGGCTCACGAACTGACCACCGATCGCAATGGCGTGCTGCGTATCAACCTGCTGGACAGCCCTTTCGCCGAGCAGGATCTGAGTCGCGTCACTCAGTTGAGTCTTCGCGTGGCAGACGATCAGGCCACCGTTCACACCGACGCCTCCTTGCCACTGAGCAAGTCGCTGCGCGGCAAACTGATCGAGGCTCATGGCCTTATTTACGATGACCTGGAAGACGATGAAGTCTGCCAATGGGTGCATCGCATCAAACGTCTTTCTGAACTGGGGCTTGAAGAACAAGCGCGTGACCTGGAACAGACGCTGATCGAAATGACCCGCAACGACCCGCAACTGCAGCATGAATTCCTGAGATCGCTGGCCAAGGACGCGGGCCGACTGGTCGCAGTGCCAGCCAGCGCCGAATAACCCCCTCCCGCTGGCCTGCAGTGCAGGTTCAGTGGACGAACAGCTCCAGCTGTTCGTGGGCGCCGCGCAGATCATGCAGTCTAACGCCGACTCCGAGCAGCCGAACCGGCTTGCTCCCTCGGGCAAAGGCTTGTGTCAGCAGTTGCGTGTAACTTTCCAGATCCCACCCCGCCCCCGCTTGCTCGAGCGTCGTTTGCGTGAAGTCATGGAATTTCACTTTCACGAAAGGTTTGCCCGGGCGGTATTGGCTGTCCATCCGCTCAATGCGCTCGGACAACGTCTCGATCAGTGCCGGCAGTTTGGCTACGCAGCTGGCCAGGTCCGGCAGATCGGTGTCGTAGGTATTCTCGACACTGACCGACTGTCGGCGACTGTCATTCTGCACCGGACGTTCGTCGATTCCATGAGCCAGGCTCCAGAGCCGTTCCCCGAATGAGCCGAACTCGCGAACCAACGAGAGCTTGCTCCACTGACGCAGGTCGGCGCAGCTGATGATGCCCTGCCTGCCCAGCTTGTCCGCCGTAACCTTGCCAACGCCGTGTAACTTGGAAACGGGCAGATCAGCGACAAACGCTTGGACCTGATCAGGCGTTATCACAAACAGACCATTGGGCTTTTTCCAGTCGCTGGCGATTTTGGCCAGAAATTTGTTCGGTGCGACTCCTGCCGATACCGTGATGTGCAGTTGGTTGGATACCCGTCGGCGAATGTCCTGGGCAATACGCGTAGCGCTGCCGCCAAAGTGCTCGCTCTCGGACACGTCCAGAAAGGCCTCATCCAGGGACAGCGGCTCAATCAAGTCAGTGTATTCGCGGAAAATCACATGGATTTCTTTGGACGCTTCTTTATAGGCATCAAAGCGCGGCTTGACGATGGTCAGGTCCGGACACAGCGTCAGCGCATGACGCGAAGACATCGCCGAGCGGACACCGTAAGCGCGCGCCTCATAATTGCAGGTGGCAATTACCCCGCGGCGTTCTGCCGACCCTCCCACCGCCAACGGCTTGCCAGCCAGCCGCGGATCGTCGCGCATTTCAATGGCGGCGTAGAAGCAGTCACAGTCGACATGGATGATTTTGCGCTGCGGCATAACGGGCGGTCGTACGGAGAATGGTGGCGCAGTATCTCATTGACGCCCTGATGTCGCACTTGCCAACCAGGCTTGTCAGCAGGAAATGTCCGAAAATGCCGGCTGCCAACGTCCAACGAGATGGTAGGAATATGCGCGCATACGCCCGCCCTTCAGGGCTCGCCGACCATACCGCTGGCTGGACAGCTCGCTAACCGATTGAAGGAAAAGCATTTTTTTTCAATCCGGCGGTTGACAGCCCGCCGTTCCTCTGTAGAATGCCGGCACACAGACGCGGGATGGAGCAGTCTGGTAGCTCGTCGGGCTCATAACCCGAAGGTCGTCGGTTCAAATCCGGCTCCCGCAACCAAACATCAAAAAAGGCTACTCGAATGAGTGGCCTTTTTTGTGCGCGTGTCTTTTTGCCCCGCCACTGCGCTCTTGGTGCCTGCATCTATCGCGACAAAGGGCCGATCAAGGCCGGTGGATAAAAACCTTGGAACACCGCGACTTAGGAACGCTACTTGGCGGTAATGCCTAATTTGTCCAGGTTGTGCATTAAAGGTTGACACTTGGGCGTTCGACTGTAGAATGCCGCCACACAGACGCGGGATGGAGCAGTCTGGTAGCTCGTCGGGCTCATAACCCGAAGGTCGTCGGTTCAAATCCGGCTCCCGCAACCAACGTTAGAAAGAAAGGCTACTCGAAAGAGTGGCCTTTTTTTTGCCCGGATAAAAAGTACCCGAACAGCACACGCCCAAGGGTGTCAGACAACGACAGGCCGTTGGCCTGGAGCGGCGTTGAACTGTATTTTCAACAGAGCAGCAGTTTCCGATCGTGCTGCCGATAGGGTATTGATCAGCTGAACCTAGACTGAATAGCTCCCTAAACGTTTCTGCCTTATTCGCCCGTTAGACGTTGAAGCGCTAACATCCTGAATTATTTTTTGCGTAGGGATTGGTAACTTGGCTGTATACCTCCATCCTGTCGCGCACGATCCAAGGAGTGATTGATGCGCGCCAACCCGTC
>Ga0247734_1001225_pt1 | contig 19846 bp, 16 predicted proteins | sample UWRJL103311B2_FD_180933 | JGI IMG/M metagenome (GOLD analysis project Ga0247734, IMG submission 180933) | Plant litter microbial communities from Arlington Agricultural Research Station in Wisconsin, United States - UWRJ-L103-311B-2 | ecosystem: Environmental > Terrestrial > Plant litter >... | reverse complement strand
TTTAAACCGAATCTACTAATAGAAATTTACTCTAAGAGAAGTACATGACGTCATAGTACCCTATTAGCCAGGTCACGTGATATACACGTGATATTTCAACATATAATTTAGATTAATATTTTTAAATACTTTAATAATATCTTTCTTAAAGTTAAAAAAGCTAAATAAAGAATCTTTTAGTTAAATTCTCTTAATTAGTTAACTTAATAATATTTTTTAAATAATTTATAAGATAAGTTTCTATCTAATTAAATACTATTTCTAAAAGAAAAGATATAACTTATAAGACTTTTTAATTATTTAATAAGAATTAGTAAATATTAAAACTAATATATAATTTAACTTAAATAAGAAATAATTTAAACTTAATATAAATTTTATTAAATAAAATAAGAAGAAAAACTTTTAATTATTTTATATAATATACTACTATAATTATAATAGTAATAATAAAAGATACTTATAAATTAAAAAAGATAAATATAATAATAATATTATATTTTAAAATTAAATATTAAAAGTATAATATTCTAAAATTCTATTTAGATAATTTTAAATTAAATATTAAATTAATAAAAAAATAAAAAATAAAATATTAATTAGATTAAATTAAGTAAAATTAATTTTATTATTAAATAAATAATATAAATTAATTATTATAAAAGTTTAAATATAAAACTTTTATCTAAAAGAATATTAATTATTTATATATTATAAAATACTATTCTTAAATTCTAAAGTTTTAAAATTTAAAAGTTTAAAGATTCTAAAATCTATTATATAATCTTTATATTTCCTTATATATAATAGTAATAATTTATATATTAGTAATCTTTTATATATTAATATTATATATTCGCTTATACTATTTATTTATTAGTACTATTATTCTACTAGTAAGAAACCTATATTTATATTAATTAATAGTTCGTACTATTATTATACTAGTGCTATATACTAGATAGTGCTAACCCGTAACTTATGCCAAGCCATCGGATCGTGACACTTTAGCTCTACTAGATAAGATATTAGAATTGTTATAGTAGAGCTTTAAGAAGGGTAGAGATTAATTTATATAAGATTTAATATTACGACCTGGCTCTAGGCGCCAAGAGCTTCCGGGAAGCCTTAGGGTTCTAAGAGCACATGATCTTAAATAGAAGTGTAATTATATAATAGACCTTAGGATCTTAGGATCTTAGGGACTCCGGGATCCCAGGACCTCGCCTTGGCATAAGGGGTTATATAAGTAGAATAATTTCTTTAGTTAAGAGCCTTATGCTCAAATTATTATAGTTAGTAATATAGTTTATTTACTTAATACAACTTTAATTCTATTTAAAAACCTCTGAATTCTAGTTCAACTACTTCTATTACAATACCAACCCGACAACCCTTTAGCCTTATTAGGTAGGATATTAAGATCGTTATATTTAACTAGTAAAATGTCAGGGCCTTATATAAGGCGTTGGGGAAGGTCACCTGACCCAGGGGTCACCTGTTCAGGTAAAAGGAAGAGGTTATAAATTATAGTATTAAAGTAAGATAAATGCTTTATAATATCTTATATCCTATTTAATAAGGCTTTAACTGGCCTTTGACATAAAGTAAGAGAAAGCAAAGCCTTAAGAAAGGTAGAGATTAACTTATATAAGATTCAACTAGTTAATAAGAATTAATATCTTTAAATATTATATCACTCTGCTATTAAAACCTTATATAAAATAAGAATTAACATCTTTGAATATTATATTAATCTGTCTTTAAAACTTTATAATAGCTTATATTATTAATAATTCGTATAAGGTAATATAATATTAAGATATCGCTTATGTTTATTATACGTCGTATATAACAAAAAGTTAAAGAGACTATACAAAGATTTATATTAAAAGGAGCTCTTTCTATCTAGTATATTGTTAATCTTAACTTATTTGCTAAGAAGCGTAAATATTTTATAAATAGTAGAAAGATTATTTAGAAATACAGGGAAATACAGGGAAATATATAACTATTAAGCTTTACGTTAAATATAACTATCTATTGTCAAGCCTGCTTGACTCGACGATTGATATCATCATATGTTTTCCCGATATTCTTCATCCCAGCTTGTAACATAGATCCATCACCGCCGCTCAATGACCAGGATGCTCCCATTGCAAACCACTTCTCCAGCAAGTCCAGTCTCCCTCCAATTCCACCAATTCCAACTGGCTTTCCCGCCTTCTTCCCAGCCAGCACAATCTTCGTCACCGCATCCTGATAAAGTGGATTATCGTACTGTCCCGGAATCCCCAAGTCCGTACATAAGTCATTAGACCCAATTAAAACCCTATCAACCCCATCCACTGCAAAGAACTCATCAGCAAGTTCCACAGCAGCCGGCGTTTCAATCATCGGAATCAGCATCGTTTCCCGATTCAAGATCTTATTCTGCGTCTCCACCTCCATGGTCCGGAAGCCCAGGATTGGCTGATTATTTGCGCATCCCCTCGCCCCAAGGGGGGCATATTTAGCAAACCTGACAATATCCCTAACCTCTTGCACCGAATCTACATGTGGCACAATGACTGCCGCTGCCCAGGCATCTAGAATTCGACTGATGTGCCAATGTGATTTAGAAGGCGACCGCACAATAGGTGAGACACCTACGTAATTGCAGGCTAGGATCAGCTGTGCGACTTGACTGAAGGAGTAGGTGGAGTGTTCCATGTCGATGAACATTCCGTGGATTCCTGCCATCTTGCACATCATCGCTATCTCATTGCACTGTACAATTTTTACAGACATAACGGCGCAAATCTCCCCGGCTAGGATGCGTGTACGGAAGGGATTTGAAAGTATTGATTTTGTGGGGGACTCGGAGATGGAGCCCATGTTTGCGGATTGAGAGTTATTATTTAATGAAGTGAAGGTGATAAATAATCGCAATGTTAAAGTCTGCTGTTATGGTTTGAAACTCTTGAGATACGCGCTGAATATATAATAGACAGTAAAAAGTGGATATTGATGTTAATCAATCAATGTATACAGAATCTTCCAGTTATATTCTGTTTAAGGAACCTTTCATCGGAGGGTGGGTTCGGAGATTCTCCGAGATGCCAAGCTAGCTTCGCTTGGGACGAGGGGAAAGGGAGTCAATTAAGTGTTGCCAATTATTTACACTCGGCACAATTTTAAGCAAGAAGTCGTGACGACTAGGATGGTTTCTCAATGCCGAGGTCAGCAGGTAGGGAGAGAAGGTTTGATAATACTAATGCGGCTGAGATTTGAATTTTTTGGACTTATAGTTGAGATGAATTCGAAGAGTTAGTGTGTGTTCAAAATGTGCCTTTCACGACACACCATCCCCTAAATGTATTACGCTCCATTCTTCTATTCTTACCTCTTTATCATGACCTTAATATGCCATCCTCAATTCTTGTCTACGATTAATCATAATTATTTCTACTAAATGCATCTCTGTGCTTGCATAATAAGAGAAATAGTGCTGAGAATGTTGATGATTTGGTAAGCAGGTTAAAATATTTAATAACTTAAATATTGAGACCAAGCCCTTCAAATATATTGGTGTTTGAATTTCGCTCACCATAGGCATACTCACCGAGGCCTACCTCCATGTTCCACAAAGTATTATCGTTCATAAATGCCCAGTGTAAAGCATCATCATCAAAACCCCACCCATTGGCTGTACCCGGGACAGGTTGGTCTGATGCTAAAGAAGAGTTCCAGGCCAAACCAGAACCCGTGGATTCGTAATCCAGTAGATGAGGATTTGGGTTATGTGAGTGCATGCTTATGGTCGACTGTTGATTTGAAACTTCCTGGCCCTGCATATCAGGGTCAATCGGAAGTGATGAGAACAGTGGCCCAACTTTTGGACGTTCATTAGATATCCCTGACAATTCTCCTGGGACGGTCTGATATGGTGGTACAGAGTTCGGTATAGAGTCACGATCCCGTTTCCGTTTTACATTGCGTACCAGAGCTTCAAAAACTGTTGCATAATGCTGAGCATCTGGTAAGTGGATTCCCATGTGCCGTATTGTTCTTTCACAATGATCCAAAGCCAAAATCGCCTTCAGAATAGCTGAAGGCTCTAGATCAGCTGTTGCTGATATGCAAAACATCACCGAAAGACCAGCGGTGAACATCATTTGAAAATAGCTACGCGTGTAGGTAATCTTCCCCTTCAGAAATTGGCTAGAGAAAAGTGTGATGGAAAGAATACCAGCTTCTAGGCATAATATAAGAAGGTCCTTTGGGGGCACTCCATTGCGTTTTGGACTCAGATCGATCGCTTTACGAATAAGTAAAAGGCGTTCTCTTGCTAACAGGTGGTCAAACCATTCCTGCGTCTCATACAGACAGTTCGGGTTGTCAAGTACAGGTGCCAAATTTCGCCACTCTTGCAGTTTCCCAAAAATGATCTCAAGATCTGAATATATTCGTCCTGTCATAAGTAAATTTTGCTGTGCAGTTGAGTATGAGGAGCTCGAAGTTGATGTATGAGAAAATTTGGATTGAATAAGTGACGTAATTTGTCTCAACCGTAAGCACTGAATGAAAACGGACATTTCAGTGTTCCCTTGTGCAACGTGAGCTGCGCTGTATGAGTCCAAGTTGGGGTACATCTCATTAGACGCAATTATATCATTGTCATTTGCATCTACAAGAAAGCCAACGTGGATGTCTCTTTCAGCTATAGCGCAAGGTCGATCCAGTGTCGTAGAGCTGTATCGATCAATTATGTAACATTGCCAGAAAAGCCTTCTTTGAAGATGTTCCTCTATAAGTGTCATCTTACACGTAGGCTGAAGATGAAACCCATGTTCAATACATATGCGAATACAAAGTTGTGTGATATCCCATATCGAAATTCCTGCAATTTATAAGCACGCTATCGGAATACAACTAGTGTTGCATACCAATGTGATGATATATCCCAAACCTGCCAATCAGTTGCAGATCCTGAATAGAGCAAACCCCCCCGGATAGGAATTCGTGGTTGAAATGTTGCATGGCAGCAAGAAAGTAGCCGAATGGATGTGCATCGTAAGATCCGCTTCGATGAGGCAAAACAGATCCAATTGCAGATATTATATAGACCCTAAACAGATCATGGGACTTAGTTTGGGGTCTTGGGTTCAGTGTATAAACTCGGGTGTAGAGATCCTCTATTACATCCTTAAGGAGGAATGGAGCTTGTATCTGGGTGGTCGCAAGGCTGTAGGATTGTGAGCAGGCTGTTGGTTTTGTCTATGAGGCACTTACTACTTATCAAACAAAAACCGAGCTTCAGCAGATGATGGCAGTGGGTTTGGTTGAACCGTTGACTCAGCTGCTTCAGATGTCTTTGCTAATGTTTGAAGCAGATCTGCATTATTCTCCCTCCATTCTTGGTCCATGAACAGCGATGTTAGAAAACTTAAACGCTTAGCATAAACGATACAGAGCGTTCAAGAAAATTTCACAAACCTAAGACCAGCACCATTAACAAAGTTATTCGATCTCTCGACGCTCCTGGCAGTTCCATCGGTCGCAGTGATGCTCTGACTAGTAGGGTGGTCGATGCTCAAGGCCTCTTCACTTCGTAGAACCACTCTTTCCATGCTTAGTCTACGTTTTTTCCCCTCTAGTTCATGTATTTCCCTTCAAGTATATCATTAATAGATTTTCCTAAAAGATACAATAAGCAAAGCCTTACTGCCTTGTGATAGTAACATGGCCATTACCATCTCCACCATCCAAGCTCAGTACCACACACTCTTGGCCATTTTTGGCACAGGGGTCACATTTTGGTCGTTTCGAGTCGCACTGAGGAACTCAGTTAAATTCTCACATGCCATTGTTCTCTTAACAGAGTATACCTGAATAGTATATTTACCTTTGCTTTTCGGTGATAACACGAACTACACGCAGGCAGTCGTGGTAGGGGTCTCTCCTCGGTAGACATGATGATTTCTTGCTCTGGCTGGCAAGCTGCAAATTGCGTACCCTAGTGATAAGTCTTCGGCAATATCCCATACCAAATCAATTGCAACGGTTACTCCACTCTCACTATTTGTTATGATATGCGATATAAAATCAGAGTCTTCGTTGGCGTTTTGAAAGAGACATTTTGGCAGCCAACGATGAGCGTTATAGAGTGGGTGGCTGGCGTGAGGGCGATGTCGCATATTACTAAGACGTTGGTCAGGAATAAGTCAGTAATGAAAGGGTACTCCATATATCTAATAATCTGCGAGTCATGAAACAAGGAAAGTAAGTCAAAGCCTGGCTCCCACTTTTATTTAAAGTTGGTTATTCGGACTCCCCCGATCAAACACATTATCTTTACAACATTCTGTGATCCACCTTCAACTCTTCTAAACCTCCGATAATTCCGATGTGGAAGCCCGATAGACTTCCAATGCATTGCGGACGGACTGGGATTTGCAAGAGGGTTAACTCTAAGATCTCATAGAGCATCATGGATCACAATCAGATGCCTGGCGGTTACGAGAATACCCCTATTAGTGACGGTAAACGTAACCAAGCCTGCGAAAGATGCTGGAAGCGGAAGCAAAAAGTCAGTTGACTACAAGGCGTCATTGCCTTACAACGTCATCTTACTGAATACTAATCTATCCCTTAGTGCGATAGAGCTCTTCCAATCTGTTCAGGCTGTGCCGCTGTAGAAACCCCGTGCCGTGGCCGGAAAACAGATGTTGCATTCCTTCCAGAAGAAGGAGGCCTAACACATAATTCTATCTCGAGGTGAGACGATAATTTGATACAGCCATTCTATCTTGCAGAGCTAACTTTGAGTAGTTATATTGACTCTTTGAAGGAAAATGTTGATAAACTTGAGTGGTCACCCCGGCGCAAGCGCGCTCGGTCAAACATGGTTGGCACCACGATGCATGGCCAGGTAAATGGTGATGGATCAGTCACTACCGACAGAATGCTTTCACCACCAGTTCAAGGCATATATACAGAAGAGTTCCACGACGACCGGGATGGAAATGGCTCTGTTCGAGCCACAATGGGTGAGATCGGACGTCTGTCTCAAAGTGCAATGGCCGAGCCACGGAATGATCTAGCTAGAATCATTTCAATGCAGCTGTCATTTGAGAAAATGGTGGTCGCTGCGGTGTCTATGAATGGTCCAGATCCGTCGTCTTCAACTTCGTCGAATAAAAGGTCGCATGTGTTAAAACTCTTAGACACAAACAATCAGCCTATAAAGATAATAAGGGAGACAACATCCACCTTCGTCAGCCTATTCTTGGACCAAGCACTTTTTCTTTTACCTCATCTTAACCCAGAGCAGGTTATCAAGGATTATGAGGAAGTTCTCATAGATCATGAGTGCGAACGAGTTGGTCAATCAGAAATGGTCTCACCATGCCGATACTTCCGTGTTTATATAGTCATCTCACTGGGAATTCTGATATCACAAGACTCAAATACCCTGGATTCTGTCGCTCTCAATCTTCATTCTGCAGCAATGAGATTGTTCATACAGATTGTAAAGGGTGGTAATGATCTTGCTACTTTAAACTGTATTCTCATATTGACCGTCTACTCAATATTCTGTGCACACGGAGGATCGGCTTGGCATCTTCTTGGTTTGGCAATGAAGAAGTGTATCGCGTCAAGGCTACATAAAGAGAATGATCTGCATATAGAATCATCTCATGATGAAATTGACGAGGAGAGAAAATTATTCTGGAGCTGTTACATCCTTGATAGGTATGATATGCCCACTTCTCTGGGACCACCTTCACTTACGACAGCAGAACTATCAGTGGTGTTTTGGGCCGACCGTTTATAATCCAGGATGAAGATATATCAGCTTTAGTAAGACCTTTCTGATGGTCAACTACAGGAATTGACTAAATACAGATACCGGGAGAAGAATCCCAGAACATTGGAAGCCGTGTCTTGAACCAGACTCCTTTCTTTCAACACCTTGTTATGCAAGCCAAACTAATTTCCAGCATCCGTGATTGTAAAGAGTCGAGTATCTTCCACTACGGAGCCCTGATCTCATGGAGAGAAACGTATCCAAATTCCAAAAATGCAACTGCATCATCTCGCCACTTCTGCCACCATGTCAATCAACTCAGCTGCCGAACCCTCACGCAGCTAATCTTGTCAGGATATGGTTCCCAAGACCATTCACAGTCGGTGCTAGGCAGCGGGCGGACGATAATTAAAGAAGTAATAGCAAGCTGTGTCCTATATATCACCCAAACCTGCGAGCTTTCTGATAGTGGTAACTGTGCATGGTCTTTTGTTCATGCCTACGACATTTTCTCGGCAGGTGTAGTTCTTGTTGGTTCTTGGCTGAATCCTAGAGATGACATCTCACATTCAATTGGCGAATTGTCAAAGTTTGTTAGTAAATGTACTAGTTTGCTTACAGTTATAAGTCAACGATTTTCGTCTTTGCGGCAGTTAAGACGTGTTCTTGAAGCTTTGCTCACCTGGGCATTCGAGGAACAGATGTCGACTCAGCGAAGGGTAAGAATCTTTCAATATAATATCCTCATACATGGCTAATAGGAGAAAAGCATTTGGCTGAATACGAGCTTCTGCTTCACTTACCCCCTATCGTACCCAGTGACATCCGGATATATATTCAACAGGTCATTTATGAACCTCCACCTAAGGTCTCAATCACAAGTGTCACCGGACGACAATATGGTATGACTAGTTAGTCAAATTGTGGAGCTATTGGCGTGGTCCAGTCAACATTCAAAAAACAGAAGATAGCTTGGCGTGCCAGGTCCAAGCCACCATGTCCGATGTTAGATCGTGACACGGAGAATGTCCGATGGGTCCTTGGCACCACCTCTACGTTAAATTAAGTATTTCAATGCTATATCTTCTTGGGATTGCTTAAGTAGGATAGAAAACAATTAACGATCTCTCTATTCTTCACAAAGAACTAGCAAATATTCTTTTACAATGGCACCAACTAGCACACTCGACCTTATTCAAACACCTCCACTTGAATTTTCCAGTCACACAGGCAAACCTATACTCTACATCCTCGATCAATTCCCTCCACCAGCTATAAAATACGCTAGGATTCTCTTCCATGTCATACTCCCACATGATGAAGAATTTCGACATTGGCGAGAAAATGCAACTGCTTTGTTGATACGAAACTCTTATTTGACTGCCGAGGACGTTTCGAGTTGCCCAAATCTCATTGCTGTGGGAAAGCATGGAGTTGGCATTGAAAAGATCGATCAGGATGCCTGTGCTGCTCGTGGGATCAAAATATTGAACACCCCTGGAGCCAACGCACGAGCCGTCGCAGAGCTTGTCTTGACGCTCACAATGACTGTTGCAAGACAAATTCGCTCTATCACAATTCGTCAGACATTAGCACCTGTCCCAAAAGAATCATGCTCTGGACTGACTCTCTACCGGAAGAAGATTGGTATTCTAGGAATGGGTCATATTGGACGAACAGTTGCTGAGATGTTCCGTGGGGCTTTCGACGCGGACATCATTGCATATGATCCTTTTATGCCAGCAAATGCGTGGCCACATATAATTCATTCTCGAGCAAAGACATATGAAGAAGTCATTTTTGCTTCAGATGTTCTTACAGTTCATATGCCTTTGACAACTGAGACTCGGGACTTGATCTCCTATAATGAATTGAGGCAAATGAAGCCAACAGCTATCCTCATTAATGCTGCCCGCGGCGGTATTGTGAATGAGTGTGACTTGGAAAAGGCATTAGCTGAGGGATTGATTTGGGGTGCGGGTTTAGACTGTCATGAGGAGGAACCTCCCACCAAGGAGAGATATGGGAAGCTGTGGGGAAATTTGAACGTTGTTAGCACTCCACACATTGGGGCTGCAACGGCGGATACTCAGTCGACTTGTGCTAAGATGGCGATGGATAATATAATCAAATATTTAGCGACATTGAACTAGTATAAAGTGGCTGTTTGTGAATAGACATATATATATATATATATAATTTTTACAATAGTTTTGGGATTTTCCTTTGTATAAAAGCTTTCCTTGATCAACTCTCAGAAAGTAATATCTATCAAAACTGCACATAGGAGCAGGCAATATTGAATCTTGCTATTATGCCTTTATAAAATAAAACAATATGAAGAGGGTTTTGATAATTGATTTGTACTTATCGTGGTGAGTAACAAGACCGCAAGTTTTGTATGGCAGCATCTTTACATGACGTCTCAATCCTAACAATCGAACAGCCTTCCACATATCTCTAGTGGCTCACCATTGTGAAGTTCGTCAAATTAAATTCTAACCTCCTCTAGGCTTCGGAGATTCTCCGCTACCAGTAACTACCCTTTAATTTTCCAATGCGCTAGGACTCAGCCCCGAGCCAACTCCGTGTAATGGATCTTCACCACCATCATGCGACCCCAGCTTACCCCAAATTGCGGGGGCAGGGGGTAAGATGGGGTTTGAGAAAAACCAATTGTATGCTAGGAACAGATATGCTGCTCAAGCTGTGAACATCTCTGGACCTGGGGAAACATATATAGAGTGACAGGAAGTCTCTAGAAACCAACCACAAAACATACTATCATTCGACATACACACCATAGTGCCCTTGCAACACATTTTCTCAAATTTTATCAGATATGGCTCGTTCGGTCAATTCTAAGACCACCTCTCTCGACGAGAAAAGAGATTTCGAGAATGTCGAGTCTCTTCCGGTCCCAGATATCCTTCTTGAAAGATATTCTCTCATCAAGGATAAATCCAAGGAAGAGTTGGATACCCTCAACAAGAAGGTCTTGAAGAAATTAGACTGGAAGTTTTTGCCATGTATTACTATGATGCTTCTTATGAAGTGGGTTACTCCCTTCCTCTTAGCACTGTGGGATGTTTACTGATAATGGCTAGCTACCTGGATCGCATCAACGTTTCTAATGCTCGTCTCGCTGGAATGCAAGAAGACCTCAACATGTCCGACACCGAGTGGTCTGCTGGCATCTCGCTTTTCTATGTTGGTTACATCATAGCTCAAGTTCCAGGGAATATTATAATCGCAAAGGGGAAGCCGCGCATCCTGTTACCTTGCTGCATGCTTGCCTGGTCTGCTGTTACTATTTGCATGCCTGCCATGAAATCCTCCTGGGCATTTCTTCTCTGCCGATTTCTTGATGGTCTTACTGAGGGTCCATTTTTGCCCGCTGTTTCCCTTCTTACATCCTCCTGGTATACAAAACACGAGTCTCCTTTGCGTATGGGCATCTGGCATGCAGGTAACATTATTTCAAACGTCATATCTGGATTACTTGCAGCTGCGATTTTAACGAATATGGATGGAATTGCCAAGTTACATGCTTGGCAATGGTTTGTCCTTCTTGAAGGTGAGGTCAATTTTGTGCAAATTATGAGTAAATTTATAATTTGTCGCAGGTATCGTCAGCATCATGGTGGGTATCTCAGGGTTCTGGTTAATTCCTAACTTTCCTGACAACACTGGAACGTATTACTTTACTCCCGAGGAATCAGAAATGGCACAATATAGACAACTTGTGTCTGCAGGAGGTATCTCTGAAGATGAAGAGGGTGGCTACTGGGAAGGTGTTAGGATGGCATTGAGCGACCCTTTCACCTATTTTTTTGCCGCTATTCACTTCTTCTTGATCATTGCCCAGTCATACAAAGACTTTTTCCCATCCGTAAGCCTACTCCTGTCTCACCAGTTTGCAAATCATTAATTTGAATGAAGATTTTGGACACTCTTGGTTTCGACAAGACCACAACATACTTCATCCAAGCACCCCCAATACGTGATATCCTTCATCATCACTCTAGTAGTATCTTGGTCTTCAGGCCGTAATTTGGAGCATGGGTATCACATTATTGGACCCATGGTTGTATCTCTTATCGGAGCAGCTCTTATGATATCAACCCTCAATGTGGGCGCAAGATATTTCAGTATGATACTATTATGTGCTGGACCATTTGTTGGTTTGAATGTAAGCTTCCATTACTCCTTGATACATGCTTCATTCGTTAACACTTTATAGATCCAAATATCATGGGAAACAACAGTGGTGCCGCGTCCTAGGACCAAACGAGCGGCACTCATCGCACTGGCTAATTGTGTATCATCTGTTTCTCACTGGTTTACCCCATATTTCTTTCTGCGCACACAGGAGCCAAGGTATCAAACTGGTGGTGGAGTTTTGATTGCAGGTTGCGGATTAACAATCATCCTCATCTTGATCACAAAGTGGTACTGCGCGAGAAAGAACAAAATATTGGAGGAGAGAGAGTGTGTAGCGGGTGAGCCAAAAGGATGGAGATATGCTAGTTAATTAAGAGCTAGCTCTAAATAATCAAGGGAGGAACTCTGAATTTATAATGTCTTGAACAAGATATATGGTCAAAAGTGCAATACTGTTGTCACTTTGCAGTCATAGATCAAAAGAGTACACCGGAAAAGAGGCTGGAGCAGATAATTCTAGCAAGTCACTTCTGGACTGCTTCAGGAGAAGATTAGCGGACCCTATTCCAAGATGAGGTTTGTAACTAATCGTTATAACATCTTACAAAGATAAAGCCATTCGCTGATTATTAGACTTGATTTTCCAGCTAACCGAGTTTGATAGTAGGGATAGTATAACTATACCTATTTCTTAGACCGATAATAATATAAGGTAGGCAGTTGAATTTAGTATTTGATATAAGAAAAAACATGTTCTTCAGCTTACTAATCTGTTTTCTTCGCCTTTCTGAACTGAAATAGTTTCGACTAAGATTATTAGAGTTTGCTTAAGATAGATATAACAGTTGCTATAATTATAAATGTCTTTAAAGGTTCTAGAAAACTAGAAAACATATAATTATTGCTAAAAGAGAAAGATTTATACTTTTAAGTACCTTATAACAGCAGACTTATTAGTTCACGTATATAGAACGAATTATATACTAAAAGTCTTAACGGTATCACGTTACCCATTAGCAATTTGCCTGTTACCTATAAACAATTAGCCCTGGTTCTCAAGTCCGCCCTTATATACGATATTGCAAAGCCTATAACTGACAAGAGCTGCCTAAGCAGAGCCTATACTGCACGTCACTTCTAGTTTTGACACGGAGATAACAAGCAGCCTCGATTTACTATTTCTTTATTTCGGAATCGTTATAGGTTTGATTCAGGACTAGAAGAATTAGAAGATACCCCAGTTGAGTTAAAAGGATTGATTCGTGCGCATAACTGTATGTTGTAAACTAAAAGTTTATTTCTGCCTATTCTTTATTTTGATAATAGGCCTGAATGGATAAAAGATACCATATTTTAATTCAGCTGGTTCTCGGTATATAAACTACGCCCTGCAGCGCCCAACGGAAAACTCGGTTAAAGGGCTCTGTACTCCGATGCCCTCTTATTCTATGAGCTGGCGCTAAAACAAATAGGGTTGCGGAGATAACCAGGCCGGTTATTACCAGATCGAATATCAGGTATAATAATAACACAGCGAAAATGTAGCAAACGAGTTGATAAAAAGGGTACGTAATAGGGATATGTTCTACAAAGTAAAACTACTAGTAGTTCATTAGTAGTTTATAAGAATAAACGCTAATGTCATCTAAGATATAAAAGAATCGTTTAATATATTAATAGTTTGACCCTGGTAATATCTTACCACCTAGGAGAACTTATAAACATACGGTTTCTTCTTTTATCTATTACTTATTATTACTTCTCTACAGATTAGTAGCTAACTAGCTATTTAGATAAAGCTATCTTACCTTTATATAAAAACTATATTCTTTACTAGTTACTTTAGTATTAAGAAGATATTCCCGCCTACTTATTAGGAAATATATAATCTAACCTTACTTATATAGCATTTCGTAATATCTACTACTAATTATAATTAAAGAATGCAAGTTTAGAGCTGTTATCAGGTTACTGTTATTATTAAATAAGAGTAATACCGTGTAGAAGTAAACTCTTTATAAGAGCGGCTCGGAGCTAAGGTTTAAATCTATATTTACTAGCCTGAATAAATAAAAGACAGGTGTACTTATATATTATATTAAGAGATAGAACCGAAGTAAGTATTAATTGCCTTAGTAGTATTAATATCATTTATATAACTATTACCGTAGCGTACTTGCTTCCTATATTCAGTATTGCTCTTATCGTATAGAAAATATAAATTTAATCAATTATAAGCGTAAAGAGAAACTGATATAAGCTTCGACTTTAACCTATCAACTTTTATTATAGAAATTAGATTTAATTCTTTTGATTAATATTGTTATTAAACTATCTATTAGCTTGTTAGTAACTGTTCTTTTATAATATTATAATGTTATTAGCTATTACTAATTAAGTATATCTAAATAGAACGTGCTTATAAGTTGTATAGAAAACTACTCGTACTTGTAATAAATTTTTAGTTTAATTATTCAACTCAGCTATAAAAAGCCTATACCTAAGGGATCTTTTTAGTAACTAAACAAGGTTGTGTAGATCTTATTTTATTTAGACCATCTATAAGAAATTCTGCACAATTAGAATTACTACCTTAGAAGATATCTTATTAGATTAACGTTTTATAGACTACGGGGCTTTAACCTTATTATATAGCGTCCGAACGACAGTTAGTAGCCGACGATAATATAAGCCTCAAACTGCACTTACAACTGTTATAGAAAGGAAGAAATTTTCGCAATCGTTATTTATATTCTTAATGTCGCTGCCTATCTAAATGCGCTTCACTCCTCCTTTCAAAGTTCCCAGGGCAGAGTCCTGCAACTTAATCACTCTCACAAGTGCTTCATCTTCGCCTTTATGGCTACTTGGAAAAGAAATTCCATATCTCCATAGGAGTGTACGACCTCGCGCCACTGTCACTACCTCCATCTACCGGGGCAGGAGCATGACCTCCATCAAAGGCAATCCAGGTAACAGGGTAGCCAGACCTGCATCCAGCGTATTCGGTCTTGGTGTGCTTCTTGCTTCCAGTAGCTGGCTCACTGGGATTGATCTTAGTACAGCCATTGTTGGCAACAAATTTGTCACGCATCACGCGGCCACCAGAAATAGGAAGAGTTCCATCACTGATACCATGAATACCGAGGTACGCAATTGGATCAGAGCCACCACTGCAACCACTGAGCTGGCCTCCTGATATAACAGCCACAGCCCGGAAGTCCTTTGCACGTGAGCAAGCAATAGAGAAGGACATTGATCCTCCATAGGAGAATCCAACTGCAAAACGTTGTCCCTGATCAACGCATAGGTCGTTTTCGATGACCTGTCTCATTTGGTCGACAAAGTTGATGTCCTGACCGCCCGAATTCGCCCATCCGTTACCTAATCCTTGTGGCGCAACAAGAATAGCATTTTCGTTCGCCATTCGTTGTTGACCATAGTAGGCCCAGAGTGCACCATCACTCCCACCACTTGCGACGTCTGTCATAGTGCCACCGACCCAGTGGAAGGCAAACACTATCTTATACGGCTTGTTCTTGCTGTAGCCTTCGGGGACACGGATAATATATTGTCTATTCTGCCCATTGACTGTAATAGACTTGGTTCCAGAAGTCATGGTTGGATTTTTGCCGCAGCCAGGTGAGTTACCGCTGGCTACCTGGCTGATGGCATTATTACTGGTAGCCATTAAAGGATTGGAGTCGCTAGGAAAGCATTGTCCGAGTAGCACTGCTGTGCTAAAGAAAACGGCTCTGATGAAGATTTTTGAGGAAACCATATTGGTTAAGTTCAAACGGTCGATACAATACGCAAATAAATGAAGTTTAAAGTGCTGGAAACGTAGCTATATAAATGTGCTAAATAACTGTATACCTTTTAGTGGTGCCGGGGAAATTCTATTTGTTTACCGAACTATAGCAGAAGTATTTAATTAGTAAGGCACCGATCTATAGCATGAATACAAGGTGGGGATGATAAAGGTTTGCGGAAGTATAGTAAGTTTACCCAACAACGGGGTCGGGGGATCGCCCTCCGGTCTCCAAACATCAAATTAGGAAATAAGAACAATATTGGATTTCACAAGCTCAAGTATTTCAAGCTTCTTCATCCTAGTCAGATAAATTCTGGCCTTCTGTGACTTGTAGCGTTGGACATATCAACTACGGCTAATTCGATATTTTCCCAGATACTACTTAACATTAACATCCTTGCATTTTCTCTCCTTGCTAAATGTTCCTGTGCTCATCTTGGCATCATCATATCACAATATATTATAGCTTCCTAGTACCGCTGACTATATAGCATGAGTCCGTGGCTGTATACTGGCTACAAATTATCCTATATATGCCGTTAATAAAGCTTGTTTGCCTGTGCCGACAGCCACGCCGACAGTGCTTAAAATTTCCCTGGCTATTTTTACTTAAAGAGTTGAGAGGGAGGTTTCATTATATTATAATCATTACCTCTTTAAGTAGAGTGTAAAACTATTTCTAGTTACAAGTTAGCTTCTTAGAATACAGTTATTATTGCAGTTATTGTCAAAATTATTTTTTGTTCGTCGAAATCTTTTTAGCAAGATATACAAGCTATTTAGTACTAGTTCTACTACTCTTATAAAAATAAAACATATATAGTATTTGTTAATTAGCTTATAAGACATATCTACTAGTATATCTCAAATTCTTGTTATACTTTTTACAATTGTATATTATTTTATATTTATTGTACTTATAACTATTATACCTGTACTTAGTTATTATAAATTTAGAACGGTATTTTAATTTTAATTTATATATTCAGGAACTGAAAAAAGAAATCGAAATCATAATTGGGACAGTAGTTATAAGAGTAACGGCATCTGTTCCATGTACAGTATAGTGATTGCCGAAGCTAAATATCAGCTTGCATAATAAATTGCAGGCCTAGTTGCTGTGGCTACAGCTTGCGGGGTACATTACCGTGACGGAACAATACTAGTATCAGCGCACCTATCATATAAAGAGTTTCCTGATAGCCTCAACCGCTTGGACAGTTCCTCTGGTAGTTTCATATATTTTCTCGAGTGGGCGTTCACACTCCATAGTATGGCTATTCGTGCGGCTTTGGCTATTCTACACTTTCTATAGCGGGGATTGGCGCGATTTTAACTAATACTTCAAGGATAAGATTGAGTAACCCGACTGGAAGAATTTCTTCGCTGCGCTCTCTGCCTGATTTGCACTGGAGCGGCGTAAGTACTATTGTGCCCTATTGATCCTAACCTAACTTCGTATGGAAAAGGTGGGAAAATCCGACTTGGAGATGGTAAAGGCGAAATTTTTTCCATATTTGATTTCCTTATATAATAGATGGAATAAAGTCTTAAGGGCCTTCTTCGGTACGGCATCAGTGAAATTTGCTCTGATATATCTGAGGTATTGATGATATCAATATTTAGCAATATGTGGTCTCCTGTTTTGTTCCTCCTCTCCATTGCTGGCATAACCTCTGCCCAGAAAAAGCTGTGGGAAAAGTGCAATGGGCAAAGCTGGTCTGATACCGGAAAATGTGTCTCTGGAGCTTCCTGCATATACCAGGATACAGAAGATTCACGATGTTTTCAAGGTACGTTTTCAAAAGAGGAAAGAAACCAGCGCGCTATGTTGAACAGAGCAGCACTAAGCATCGAAAGCAGACACTGAGAGTTCTTCCCCTCTGAGATCAACAACATTAGTTACCATTAGTACACCTACACATCTTGAGATACGCGCTACCACGACGACCACGTCGATAGCTGCCTCCGGTACCCTCCGGTACCGGAACATTTACTTGGGACAGGAAAAACTTCTACGTCGATGGGAAAGCTTACCAGATCATCGGTGGCCAGATTGATCCGCAGCGGGTGCCCCGCGCCTACTGGGGGCAACGGATTCAGATGGCCAAAGCCATGGGGCTTAATACCATATTCTCGTACTTGTATTGGCACCAGATCGAACCACACCAAGGTCAGTTCAATTTCACATGCAACAACGATATTGCTGCGTGGTTCCAGGAAATTCAGAATGCTGGTATGAAGGCTGTCCTTCGTCCCGGAACATACATCTGTGGCGAGCGAGACTGGAGCGGACTCCCTGGCTGGCTCACTCAAATCTCAGGCATGAAGATTCGCTCTAATAATTCCCCTTTTCTCACGGCCTCCGGCAATTACCTAGCGAAAGTGGGTGCCCAGCTGCATGGCGCTTTGAATAGCAATGGAGGACCTATACTCATGGTACAGATCGAGAATGAGTACGGATATGTGGGGAACGACCACACTTATACAAATGCTTTGTCAAACCTGATCAAGACCAATTTTCCCAACACGAAGCAGTACACCAATGATGGTAGCCAATCGGGAGCTATCCAAAGTGGTCAGGTACCTGGTGCTTTGTCTGTCATTGATGGCACAGACTCCAAAAATGGGTTCGCCTTACGTGACCAAGTAATCAAGGACCAGAGCAGTCTCGGGCCACTCATGAATGGCGAGTATTGGATTCGCTGGTTCGACTCATGGGGTCCTCGTAATGGACATTCAAGCTACGATGGCGACACGGCAGGGAGAGCAGGACGAGCCAGCGAGCTCGACTGGGTCTTATCTAATGGCCATCATTTTAGCATTTATATGTTCCACGGGGGAACAAGCTTCGCCTTCGGTAGCGGGAGTGGAGGGCCAAATCCCGTGTCGCCATTTACCACAAGCTACGACTATGGTGCACCCCTTGATGAGACTGGCCGCCCAGCGAGCATCTACACAAACTTCCGTAATATTCTCATCAAACATTCGCCTAATACTCCAACAGTTCCTTCGATACCGCCTCTTACAGCCATGCCCGAGTTCACACTCACGCCAGTGCAAGGTCTCTTCGATGTATTGCCGCCACCGCGAACTTCCTCGTCACCAATGTCTATGGAGGCCACCGGCCAAGTCTTCGGGTACATTCTTTATGAGTCTATCATGACCACCGCCGCCTCAGGTAAAGTGCAAGCTGGTCCCGGTGCACCACGTGACCGAGTTATCGTTTATGTGAATGGCTAGAAGAAGGGTGTGATTGATGCCATTTATAAAACTCCGGCTACCGTAAACATCAATGTCGTTAAAGGTGACAAGCTTTGGCATCTGGTTGAAAATCTAGGACGTGTTGACAATGGCTTTACCGACCAGACCAAGGGCATTGTTGGAGATGTAACTGTTGGTAGTACCAAAGTTACCAGCTGGAATCACTACAATTTTCCACTTGAAACTGTACCATCACTTAGCGGTAGCAAATCGGTTGCGGCGAATGGCCCACCTGTGTGGTATCGGGGTGCTTTTACTACAAGTAAAACAGGCATGGCCGCTGATACATTCTTGTCGTTGCCGGGCGGCGTGAAAGGTGTAGTTTTCGTAAATGGTTATAATTTGGGTAGGTATTAGACTATCGGCCCACAACAAGAATTGTTTGTTCCCGGCTGTTACTTGCACTCAGATGGTGTAAACGAGGTCCTTGTATTAGAGCTTGAGCCGGGAACTGCAAGCCGTAAAGCCATAGGTATAGCAACACGGACATGGAAGAATAACGCGGATCCGGATTGTAACAACTGTTTATAATATAAATTAAGTTAAGTAATACTTCCTTATAAGAGAAATAACTACATATATGTCAGGGCCTTATACAAGGCGTTGGGGTAGGTCACCTGACCCAGGGGTCACCTGCTCGGGTAAAAGGAAGAGGTTGTAAATCATGGCACTGAAGTGAGATAAATGCTTTGTAATACCCCGCATCCTATTTGATAAGGCTTCGACTGGCCTTCGATATAAAGTGAGGGGAAGCAGAGCCTTGAGAAGGGTAGAGATTAGTTTGTATAAGATTTGACTAGTTGATAAGAGTC
>Ga0247734_1001224_pt1 | contig 19847 bp, 17 predicted proteins | sample UWRJL103311B2_FD_180933 | JGI IMG/M metagenome (GOLD analysis project Ga0247734, IMG submission 180933) | Plant litter microbial communities from Arlington Agricultural Research Station in Wisconsin, United States - UWRJ-L103-311B-2 | ecosystem: Environmental > Terrestrial > Plant litter >... | reverse complement strand
GGCCGTGGATGAGGTGGACTCCAAGCCTCTTGTGAACGTTGTACTTGACAAAAGTCTCAGCTAGCTGTTGCAAGTGCGTGGTAGCTACCTCTGATCGTAACTCCTCGCTATCAACGAGTGTATTATACCTGAACTTCATTTAGCCACCAACCATTGTTAGTTTATTTTAGAAGTAAGACTCACACGGCATTGGAGTTTTGGAGATCAGCAAGAGTTGGCTGGCAGTGGAACCCGGGAATTTGGTTGAGTGATGTGATTAAAGCCATGGCTATTCGAAACAGTATAAGTGCTTCTTTGGTAGGGGCAGGAGATAGACAAACAATATCGATTACAGAAGAATATAAGGGTATTTATACATTTTGAGAGGCAAGACTCTTAGACAGATTCCGAGATGTGATAAATGCCATTTGGCCCCACTAAGTTCATTATCTTGTAGGGGTCTCACCTAATCAGATGCTGTTTTCACAGCCAGCTTTCCTTTTACGAGTAAATTCATGCTGCCAACCTCATCCCTAGACAGCCTCCCTAATCGTCCACAGTGCATTGTGGAACGCTACCTGATACTACTTGAATGGCTGATATGCTCCAAACATTCAAGGCTCAGGATGCCTTCCTGAAATAGAGGAGGAGGGAGCCAGTTGTAGAGTTAACCTAGTAGGTGGCCGCAGATCGAGGTCACCACCAACAGGGGAGGAAGTAAGCAATTGTAAAGTTAACCTATTAGGTGGCCACAGATCGAGTTCACCCCGTAAGTGGCCGCAGATCGAGGTCACCTAGTAAGTGGCCGCATATCGAGGTCACCTAGTAGGTGGCCGCATATCGAGGTCACCTAGTAAGTGGCAGCATATCGAGGTCACCTAGTAAGTGGCAGCATATCGAGGTAACTAAAGAGGTGGGTTCAAACTTCATCGAAACAGGATTGACGCCTCCCGTCGGTCGGCGCAGCGCTTTTCTAGTCTCAGATGGGAGGTATTATGAAATGACAAAAATCTTAAAACTTTCACCAAACTAATGAATATAGAGTAGCCGTGACTACCGGCTCGCAAAACTATCCCAGGTATTAGCGTGAACTATATTTCTTCGCATAATTATAACCCTGGATAATACCGTCCCTATAGTAATTAATTAGCCGTGTATGACCAGCATATAAGAAGAAGCTGCAGAACTAAGCAACTTACGTATACTTTTATCTACTTTTTTGTTCAATTAACACAATTTTTAAATTATATATATATTTTGTAGTAAGAATAAATGGGAAGCAAGTTTTCTTTATTTTTTATGATAGTGGCATAAGATATCACGCAGGGATCCACGTGGTAAGGGAATATATATAGTCTAGTTATGTTGGTGTCGTTCTTGCACTCCTCACATTTGCCTTTGCCTCCTTGTAGAAACACAATTCATGGGCAGCAAACCTATCATACATCAAGGTGAGCTGTCAATACTTCTAAAATAAAACCACATAGAAGCACACGGAAGCATCCGAGACTACCAACAACACTCAAGTCTCCCACCACCGCCCCTAGTTAAATCTCTTGGCGCCCCGCCACCATAACTTGCACAACCACCATCTAGTGAATATAGCAGCAAGGGATCGATCTTCCCAATTCGGGCCTGAAGCGTTTCCCAAGCAAGTTGGGTGGATGCCGTACACGGTGGTTGAAGGCGAAATGCAGTTTGACCCACCGACGCCAGTTGCGATGAAAGCCCCAACATTGGGAGAATATTTCCCCTAAATTCAGCATCCAATAGCTGATATTTCAATAAGGTTTTCTCGTATGTGAAATCCTTGTGCCTGAAGGAGTGATTTTGGGCGTGTAAGTTGGTGGGCGCTCAATTGCCCTGGAAGGGGGGTTCCGCACGGGGCTATTAACTCTTGACTGTGGAGGGCGCTCGTGATGGGCTTGTTGGTTCTGGGATTGTTGTTGCGCGCTTTAAAAAAGTTTGGGGAATGGACAGAATGCGTAGGCGATGTTGAACGAGGCATTTTGGAGACTGGAAACGCGAGTTATAGAGCATAAAGAGACTTACTTTTCTTGGTTTGCTTTCTCTAATTTGATCAATATCTCTGTTATTTGATATGAAGAAGTAAGACTTAAGCCACGAGAGGTCAGCGCGCTTTATAGTAAAAAGCAACAGCCGCCAAGACCATAGTCCCATGTTCCATAAGCGAGTCATATTTAAGAACTTTTCTGAAATCACTTTTGTTCTTATTAGCCTTCCGGCAAGGCTAAGTAACATATCCCTGAGAGACCTCAGCAATATAACAACATAACAATACAACAATACAGCAATACAGCAAAAAACACTTGTTGGGGCACAAACATATATGTCAGTGAAATGCACTGTGGCACTGTGGCAAAAATGTAAACGCTTTTTAGTAGCTATCTGCGGAGATGATACTGAAGGGCAGGCATTTACAAGTCATCCAATGGTACCTAAAAGGCCTTGAGAAGTTAGTGAGTACTCTAGACTCTAGAGTTTTGCGTGAGCAATTGGAAGAGGGAGTTAACTAACCTACAATTTTAGGAACCTGTATTGTTGTCACCGCTTGGTGACCTTTTTGAGTTCAAAACCCATATCGAATACGTCAAACAAAATTCGACAATTATTACCATTCTCTGACCTTCCGAAAAATCTCGCACACGTGCCACTATCTCGTTTCACCAGGATTGAAACTAGAAGGTTCTCTGACTGCAATTCCTCCACATTGGATACACAAGCCTTGAAAAGGATCAAAGGTGTGAGTGCACTGGGAATCCAGTCGGCGCATGTAATTTGTTGGGATTTGACTGCACCAGTGCCTGGATAACGTATCATCCTCTCTATTTGCCAAGAATTGACGATAAACCTGATGTGGAACACTCTGCCGACCTTGTGCAGCTGCCAATTCTTGATGGGCAAGAAACTCAGCTGTGGGGGAGTATCTGCTGCGATGATTGGTTGTAGGAGTAGCAAGAACGCCCGCTTGCTGAGTCTGTTCTTGTGAGCTATTATCTTGCGTAAGCCAGGCAGATATATGTTGAGGGGGGCCAGGTAGATGTGGTTCTGCAGCCGGTAAATCTGGACTATGTCTTCCTCGAAGATGAGGATGATTCAAATAGTCAACACATGGATTATCCACGTCAAAGCGCCATCGAAAACCAGATCTGACTCTGTATCGCGGGGAAGGGCTTCCGAAGCGAATCTCAGTTGAAGTGTGTTGAGATAGAATTCGACCTGGCTGGATTTGGGGACTGGTATGATCTGAGTCTAAAATGTTTTGAGCCAGGGGACTGGATTGAAAGGGTGTATGATTTCTTTGGCGATTAAAAAGTCTTGGGCCAGGAGCCTGATACTGCATCTGCAGTTCCTGGTGGGAAACATGAGGTGGGGGATGGTTGTTCTGAAAATGGTTCCGCAGAGCAGCATTGGTCTGACTTGGATCTGTGGTAGAGGAATCCGGCCGATGTCGAGTAATAACATGACCGTATGGAGAATCTCCAGATCTCTGCGTGAGATGATTTGATCTTTCGGACGTAGTATTGCCGCTTCCATGTGTGACTGCAGTCGTTGGTGGCCCTGGTAGATGGAAATGACTAGTTGGAACGGTCGTCATGATTTGAGATTGTGTTTCATTTTGGATTGAAAGTGTTTGGGTGAATCCACGAGATCCATCAGACTTGTTTGAAGAAACTTCAGTAGTGTGAGGGTCAGATCCACCAGTGCCATCTAAACCCCCCCTGGTTGTGGTTTGTGAGTTCATGGAAATCCCGCCTGCTGGAGGAGAATTATGAAGAACTCTAGACGGCTCTTGGTATTGAACGCGTGAATATCGAGCTCCTTGTGGAGGTGGGTTGAACACACCACGGTTACATGCTGCATATCTGCTTAATGGTGGTCAGCACTTGGCCAACATTCTTCAATTGCGATGAGTAACTTACCTATGTCCAAGTTCCCCATAACTAATGAATTCGGTGTATACTTTTTCTATCTCTTCGCCTGTACAAGGCTGTTGTTGAGCCGCCGTTGGACCCATCCAGAACTCGTCCTTGAAGAGTGCAGCCAAGTCGGTGAAGTTTCTGACGTTGTTAACTTTATATTGGTAGAGGATGAAGTGCAGTTGTTCATCAGTCCAATTGTGCAGCGATCGAGAAGGTTCTTGAGATTCCATATTGAAGATAAACTTCTGAGGCCGTAGATAGCACGTCAGCAGTGTTTGAGAAGAACAAATGTGAAGCGCATAGGAGCTTGCTAATCTTACAAGTTCGTAGAAGATATGACAAGTTTCTAGATCTCACAATGTCGTTCTTATGGAAGAGATATTGAAGAGATATACTCTCCTGATTGTTATGATGTGAAAGGGACAGAGACTTGTTATTCGGGAATATAAGAAGATTGTAGTTGATAGTGGTAAAATGGTCAAGAACGCGTTAGCCGAGATACGTGACCTACACTATAGTGGACCTTAGTTGAACGCGTAACAACCCAGCAATACTTTTACATGTTTAGCTGTGTGATATAAGTGTGCCGAGTGTTAGAACTTGGGAAGGTGTATAGGCTTCAAAGGTGGACGTTAGCTAGCTCCACACAACCAAGACAAGATGAATAAGAGTTAGCTGGACAGAGTACGTTAGAAAAACGACATTCTCTTAAGCATTAAGAATTTAGTAACTTCATAATATTGGTCAAGTAGAACTTATCTAGGTAGAAGTCACCAAAGCCAGAGGTAAATAGAGAACTAAAAAGCTGTAATGAAATGAATTGAGTTGAAAAATAGTATCTTTGTTAGTCATGGGGATGTGTTTTACTTTAGGTTAGTCAAAGTCAATCTTTACTAGAACAATATTCCTTGTTTCTTTTGAAGGAACGGATCTACAATAATCTTTAGTTTTAAGATGATTTGTGCGATAGGTGACAGACTTTTGCAAGCTCAAGGCATCTAACTCACTTTTAAGTCTCCGAATAACGTGCAGCCAGGCCACCATCAGCCGGAAAATCTTGACTCCCTTCATGTAAAGCTCCCTCAATTCTCATTGGGGATTGCGCCGTTCTCTTCTATTTCTTTTGCTCTGCGGGAAAGTTGCACCCATGTCTTCATTGATTTTGTCCTCTTTGTGTACCCAGAATCTTGATAGGTATAACATCTCAATGTTGTTCAAAAGTCTTTTTCGAGGAAAATATCTTCCACATCAAAGTATCAGTTCGTGGTTTGATTATGGATCAGCTCATCAAACAAATTTATGCATCACTTTCATAACTGCTGCAGTCTCGAGTCTGAGCTTACTATCTTTCACTAGAACGCCAACATTTTGATGTTTTGTTCATGCCAGATGTTTATTTAACCTCTGGGTATGAGTCACACCATGATCTTGCTTCCGACTGAAGAAAATCGGAAAGCCACAATGATATTTTTACTCCTACTGAGGAGAGGAGTTGCCATTCGTTAGTTCGAAAAAGTCATCCCTTTAATCGTTCTGGATTTCATCACCTTGATCTTCATTTCGTATATGTGTCCTTTCTACTCCTCTTTTTACCAATAAACTCTCTATAGTATGGTGTCCTGAAGGTTATTTCTTAGCTCAATACGAAATAGATTTTGGAAACGTTACCTGAAACTGTGCGTGCAGCCAACCGACGCTTTACAAAGAGGATCATCTATCGCTGGAACGCATCATATATCATTTAGACGTCTGGCATGGAGCTTGAAGTATATGTACAGAGCATTCTTCAACGATGGTATCTTTGGTTGCTCATTTTCTATGGTATCCCAATCAAAATTTGTGAACAATCAGAGTAAATCATGTCAATCGCTCAGATTCCCGAAGGTCTCTAATTTGATGCCAACAAAATCCTGTTTCTTCGTCGTAAAGGATCAAATTCAATATATTTTTGAAATAATTTCAGAATTATTGGCCCAGCGAACCGAACATTTTTGGAAATGGCGCTTCAAACTGTCACTGCGAGAGAAGGTGTCTCGGCACAGCCAATCTGTCAATGGGCGGTTCTGGGGAGATAATTGTAATATTATCTTAGTCGCATGTTTCGGGGGTATGCTTTGGCGGACTTTGTATATGACTGAGGTATATCTCTCTTCCTTCTGCTGGTGTTTGCCGCCATAGACAGCTCTGATCTAAATACCCGAGTATTTATTTCCACGGTAACTATCAGTCTGGGCAAATTTCTACCATAAAGCAAGTTGCTGTGAGGGATATCAGCAGGTGACACCGAGGTTACGAACGCCCATTTATTCATTCCCGCTTCTGAAACGGGGAAGACATGGCCAGAAATGCTATTTATTTCCTGGACTCAAGATTTGGGTTTACTTCCGTTATCATGCCGTTTGAAAATTCGGTCAAAATCTTGAATGTATTCTGCCGTCCTGCTTCTTCCGTCTGTTAACTTTCGAAAACAGGATAAGGGATTCCACGGGTCCGGCTGGTTCAGATAGTCAAGGATGCACTGTGACTTTTCGGTAGGGTTTATATTTTGACGAATATCCTTTGTATTGTAATGCACCGAATTGTTAATCGTTGAGATCAACGATGGTGCGACAAGTCAGACGTACCCTAATGCAGAGCCTTTGGAAGAGTATTCCGAACAAAGATCTTCTAGTGGGTCCGTCTCCGAAGTAGACAGAAAGCAAGCTTCTGATTTTGACTTAGAACGTTTACTCATGTCTGCTTGTGACGATGACGAAATTGGACTGTGGCTAAGAATTGGCGTTCTTTTGAAAGAATGATTGAATTACCTGTGATCCGTTATAGATATATTGATTTTATAAGATATATCTGAGTTCTTCGGCCTTAATATTGTTTCTAGGGTATTCTGTTTAATGTTGGATCATTGACATCCTCTCAACAAAGTCCGTGACTTCAGGTGGCCTAAGGACTTAGATATTCATGTGAGGAAAAATGCGAATAGCAGTAACAGCTATTACGTTATTAATAATAGAAAATCTATTTCATAATAACGTCGAGAATTTACTTATAAACGTTGCAAATGATTAGTATATTACTCAGCCGACTCCCCTCAAGTCTAAAATAAAGCGCAAGAGCCAGTCGAGGCAATTGTATATATAGAAACGCACGTTGATGCAACGGTGACAAGAGGTGTATCGTATGGAGATCTTCCAAAGTTGATGGACGTAGACGTTGATCACTTGCATGTGCATCTTCTATTCTTGTGTAATAAATTCTCCTCGTTGTACGAAAACGGGGTTGCTGAAAATAGTGGCTCTACCACTCTTACGTGACTAGATACACGCACATTTAGGACACAGTATCAAAAGTATGTACGCTATAAAGGGGTTGAAACAATCCTGGGGAGTTGACGCCGGTTTCTCCGAAGCTCCTTCCGTACCATATTGTGTAGGGGGGGAGATAAGAGTGTGGCTACGTCCGTAGTTTGTATTCGAGATTTGCGTTCAAATCTATTTTAATTTGAAACGAAACATGTTGTACCCAAAATCATTATCCAAAAATTACTCTTCAAGCAAGAGTGGATCAGCGTCACGGCCCTTATTTCCTGGTTTCCCTCGTATCCAATTCAATACGGATACAGTATCCTAAATCTCCATGTCCATTGCACGGGTCACGCCTCCAACAGCGGTGTGATTCTGTCCACCAACACTTGCCCCACACTCCGGGCAACGAGCCAGTTCCATTGGCATCCCACACTCACCAATTGCAAACTGGTCAGAAATCAGCAGATGTTAAAGGCATCAACTCACTAACTTACGGGATGTCCATTCTCGCAGTTATACCAATGACCTGAATGACTCGCAATGCCCTGAGATCCACTAACCATCGCAGCCTTGATCGCGTTAATCTCCTCCGGTGTGACTACTTCATACCATTCTTTCTTCATTAGACGTATTGACTCCTCGACTGCATTACGCAAGCTTTCAGCGTTCTGAAATGGCTGCTGGCAAACTTCTCGAGCCTCCTCCAACAGCTTCTTAGCCATTGCCGTATGAATTGCGGTTTTTTCAAGGTTCAGTTTACCAGAATGACAAAAGGACTGGAATGAGCGAGATATGCTTGCATAGAACAGTGACACTTCAACAGCTAGCTTCGGTAGATTCTCGAGCTGGCATTCCTCAATAAAGCTTTTGCAGCTCTGAAAGAAGGGAACTGCAAGTAGGCCAGGACCTCCGCCAGGGATCTTGATTGAAGACTTGGTGGATATTGATTGCAATGCTTGAGCAACAATAAATTTGTCATCAAGGATGAAAAATTCGGTCTTGATCTGAACCATTCGAGCACCCATAGTAACTCGACGATCACGCGGGAGAACTGGTGCGGCGTCATTTATCGTAATATTCGCTATAAGTACATCGACGGTAGCAATAGCGGCAGCGGTCTTTCTTGCTGCGTGGACTGTAGCGTCATGGAGCTTTTGTGCTGGTTGATGTCTATCAGCCACCCTATTTCGAAACGCTTTAATGGCGCTCTCAAACTTCCTAAATTCCGTATCTCGTTCTCTTAAAATTCTGGTGATTTCCGAAATCTTTGCCTGGGTTAAGCTTGAAGTCACATGGGTTCTGGCTTGGCGGATTGGCTGCAGAATCTCCTCTCGAGTTGTCTCGAGGGTTCGTTCCAGTGTGGCAATCTGCTGCTCCAAATCCCGAAGCTCATCTCTTCCAGTTGTGAGGAACCGTTTGGACATCTCATCAATGACGGCCCTATTGATGACCCTGTTGTATCTTTGTGTAGCGAATTGTCTGACCGGACATTTGCAATCAGGACAACAAGGTATCAACTGCGCCAAAGTTCCAGACACATCTTTGAGTCCAATGAACTCTCCATACCCGTCAATTTCATAAACATCTGACATACCCAATATCCCATCAAGAGATTCTGCCGTGAAGAAGTGACCACACCCAAGAACAACTACTGGAGTTTCATTAACGTTGATTTCTCCGTAGCATTTCATCTCAAGGAAGTCGACTCGAGCTTTGAGTTTATCGGAACATTGGTGGCAATATCCCTCCGCGCACACTTCACCACAAATTCCTGGGCATTTATGGCCACATGTAAGGGTCTTAGAGCAACGTTGGTTGCATGGCATACGATTGCAAGTCGCTGCGCAGGGCATGTCGCATGCCCCCTTATGTTCGCAGGACCAAGTGCAGGCCTGCACACACGGTGCACAAGATTGGTGACAAGGTAATGTACATCGAGAGTGAGAACATCGAACCTGCCTCTATTAGCATATATCTGTCTGACGGTAAACATAGGTCCAAAAATTTAATCATTCTTCAGGCATTCATAGCCGCCTTTATCCTTAGAAGTGTGATAAATTGGTTTCGTACCTCGCACGGAGCAAAACAGAGCCCACAATTCGTGCCATCATGGCATGCGCTTCGACAGGTATGATTGCAAGTACTAGAAGGTCTACCGCATATCTTGGTACATTTCTGGTGTTTTACAACGGGATTCATATCAGGATCCTTGTTATTACATTTTCCACAACTACCGGAGCAGCGATGGCCACAAGCTAAGTTTGTTCCACAGGCTGTAGGACACTTGAAAGAGGCAGTTGTTACATCCTGGAAGCATGGAACTTCGACAGTGTGGTTGCAACCCGGGACTTGCTTCTGGACCCGGATATTGCATTTAATGCTGCTAGGATCTTGCGCTCGGTAGCATGGAACATCATCCTTCAAATGATTACATGAAAGGTGTACATTGTCCAGCTTTACTATACAAAGACCACATTCTTCCCCACATGTCTGCTTTTGACAACTGTGGTTGCAGGGGGTGTGAAGGCGTTGACATGGTTGAGGGCATTTGAAAACGTCATGCATGCTCTCAGAATGACACCTTGCAAGACATTTATGGCCGCAGTCGATCAGACGCCGATCGCAAGGGAGTTGACACCCTCCCTCAGGGCTAAGCTTCTCGAAATCGAGTGGCTCCGCGGCTTGCATCACTGTATCCATATGTCGAGGGCAGCAGAGACCAAAGGCCGTCCCAACTGAATCAGTTGCCTCCATCATACGGATAACCTGCGACCACATTGGTATGTTCGAGTACGTATTGGTGTTTCCAATCAAAAACATGCCATGCTGTGCGCGGCTGAGTAAAACATTGATGCGATTTGTGGTTTTAAGAAAACCCACTTTCTTCTCCTTATTACTTCGCACGAGCGAGATAATTATGATCTTACTTTCCTCGCCTTGAAAGTTGTCTACGGTCGCAATACGAAGCAACTCATTCAGTTTCTTCTTTTCCAGAGGCTTTCGTCTATTTCCTGAGCTTGTCTGGGCCTCTTCGGTGGCAGCTGTGTCTTCGTTAAATCCATCTCTCGCAAGCGTTTCTTTATCACGATCACTCAGGACAATCTCAAAATCACTCTGCATTTTTGTTCGTAGCTTCTGCAATTGTCCCGTGTATGGTGTCAACACTGCAATATCACTGCTGTTGTATACACCTTGCCGAACAACGTGGCGAACGAGCGCATGTGTCATATCAACCTCCCAGCCATTGCTTCGCGACCTCTGATGCCGGTCGGCGTCGGGCGATTCCTCCATGTTCTGGTGATCGAGCCAAAAGACATTCTTTCTCATTCCTACAACGTCGGGCAATATCTTTGTCGTCTCGTGGTCGATCAAGCGCGGGTAAATGGTTGTCCGAATCAAGGTTGAAATTTCAGGCCGCATACGCCGTTGAACATTCAGTTGGGCTACAGGAAATGGTGGTCTGCCTGGCTCTCCCACTGATAGCCGTTCAAATTGGCTGCGGTCGAGTTGATAAGGGGTCCCTTGTTTGTTTTCAAGTGATAGCCCGTGATTGTTGATCTGCGGACGTAGTTGTTGGTGATCTCCAATCTGAATGAAATGCTCCACTCTAGGAAGTAAGGCGGATATCATATGAGGCTCCATGACTTCCCCAGCTTCTTCGCATATTATTACCTTGCAATTCACGCGCTGAAGGACAGAAATTCTCTTGGCTAGCCCTGTCGTAGTGACTCCAATCACATCCGCAGTTTGCAGAACTCTTCTGTCTACCTCGTCATGTATCGACTCTTGTTCTTTATGGATGGCTTGACTGTCCTTAACCAACTCGAACAGCTCGTCCGTTTTATTTTCGTGGATTTCTAGTACCCATAATTCTACCAGTCGACGCCTTTCAGAAGTCGAGAGACTATGGACATTTCGACTTGCGTTTTGGACAAGCTCCTGAAGACTGGTGATCATCTCGTCCATAGCATTCGTCTCATTAATGTTCTTGCCTTTCGTTCCTTGATTCCAGACTTCAAAGGGTTCTTTCCCTACTGTCTTGAATCCGTCCTCATCGAATCTGGAAAATTGAGAGAAAATACGCGGATATCTCCGCTGTAGATGAAACTTGAGGTTGGCCCAGTCTGGTTTTTTCTGCGTAGCATGCAACAAGCCCAGAACGGATTTAATTCGCTGCTCATTATTTTCAAGCTGCTCGTACGATTTGGCAACCAAATAGCGCTCAGATTTCGTTTTCCCCTCGCTTTGGGACACGACGCGTAGATTCTTCCCCTCTAGATGCTTCGACTTACTTTGGCCGCCAATTCGAATAATCTTCTCAATACCAATCTCAATAAGATGCTCAAGGAACTGATCTAATGCGTGATTGGTGTAGCATCTGTACAAGGTCAGCTATTGACTTTATAAAAATATAAGACCGTGAACTTACACTACAACCACGGGTCCTAAATTTGCCGCCTCCTTGCAAGATAACAGAACACTCATCAGTTTAACACCAAGATATGATTTACCCGTCCCTGGTGGTCCTTGGATGAAAGCAAACTCACGGGTTAGCGCTGCGATAAGTGCTAGACACTGCCCACGGTCAAGGGATGTACGTGTCTCAAGCTCATCAACATTAGTAACATCATCGATTGAGACTCTAGGGCTCAAAGACAGCCGATCACCATCTGATTTCAGTATAGAATCTAACGGGAAGAGAAAGTCATGACCCCGGGCGTAGAGTGGTGGGAGAATATCTAGCTGCTTAGCAGACTCAGGGTGGCGGTCTGGCAGAATCCATTGACGGAAGGGCAAGCGGCCGAAGCGATGCATGTTCTGAAGATTCTCCAAGATAGGAAGAAATGTGGCAAGTATAATTTTAGGGAACTCAATTAAAGCCCCTCGTGTACCCTGGCAGCTCAGTTGAATCAGATTCTCCAAGTCTGACTGATTGCGGGTAGCAAGTTTAGTGACAATGGTCGATATATGGTCGTGAGAACTAAGGCTGTAAGATGCTTTGGGGTCGGTACATTTCTCACTGACTGTGAGAAATAAAATAGAACTTTTGTTATTGATAAATGAGACAAAGCACAGTAAAGAACCTTCCTCGAGGCGTTTCGAATCTTCCCACCACTTACGCCTATCAGATGCAGACTTCTTCCGAAGAGTTTGGAGCTGGTTGAACGAAACATGAGCTTCGATACCCCGATTGCGGTTGAATGAGACGTAGCCAATGTGGGATTTTGTATAAGGATACGCTCGCATATCTCCAAGGCTCAACTTTGAATTGTCAAGTAAAGTCGGGTCATCAGTGACAGAGTTGATTAACCCCCCAAGAGCCTCTTTTAACTCCCCGAATATGTCATGACGAAGCAGACGAAAATGTGTATCAAGGTGCCGTGCCACAGGGTCGTTGAGGAAATATGGCTGATCGAGATCTGTGCTAGGCAGAAATTCTGGATAATCGCTTCGAATCTCGTCTTCTGTGGGAAGAATCTTGATCTTTGTGATATCCCCATTTTCATTATCATGGTGTCCTCCTGGTACGACAAGTTGTCGAGGATATGTCGACTTGAACACAGTAGTCGAGACCCCGTCGACATTCGGAGCCTCCACGTCTGCAAGCAGGCCATTTGCACGTGCTATAATAGCCCGAAGCTCACTGCTGTGATTGTTGACTACTTGGAACGCCAGAGAAGTGTCGTCGATGCCTGTGGCTTCTGCGAGGTTCTGTAATGAGTTGATGAGATCTAAAAGTTCTTCGTTGAAAGCAGCTCGTTGTTCCCGCTTCAGTATCTCTCGTAGCGAAATTAGCGTCGTATCAAGTGCCGTTTCCACTGAAGCTTTCGAGACATCAGAATCGCAATATGCGTCGGCTAAGTTTGTGCAAAGACGACGAAAAAAGGGAATTGCTCTGGTTCCATTGCTGCCACTGATGAAGTTGTACAAACTTCCAACGAACGTATCCACAGATAAACAGTCTATCATGGCTGGATGTGTAATTACTGAAAGAAAGGGCTGCGCGATTGCAACAAAGGTAGCGCATCCAACGCTGTTTGATACCATACTCAGGAGCGCTTGAATATGCTCACGGCCGTAATTATCATCTGCCTCAAGGTCTCGTGGGAGCATCTGTTTCCAGTCTCGATCCCCTGCGTTCAAAATGTTGAGAGCGCCGTTCCATAAAAGTTCGATTGTTCTAGTGTCGCTTGGTGTTGGAGGTCTTTTGATGAGCCTTTTCCACGAATTATAGTCCTCCCTCTCCCTTTGCTGCTCCGGCGTATCTGCCATTCCCCCATTTTGCTGTTTGATGCTAGTCGATATGTCGTGAGAATATGCACAGTCATCGCCATATCGGCAATGCTCTCCTTGCTTGATAAATCGACAGATTCGAGGTCCGCCCCGCTGGGTATTGCCGCCTCTACCTCCTCTAGTGCTCCAGTTCAATATATCCCCTCTGTTGCCTGTGTTCCCTCCTCTCCAGCCACTGCTGGCCGTGCCACGACCCTGCCTGTGGCTTCCTCTTCCACTAAACCCACCTCCGGAAGTTGACCCTCGCCATTTCTCCGCACGCATTGCCATCACTATGAAGTACGTCAAAGCTGAAGTCAATTTACAGTGACCGTTGTCAAAAGGAAGGTTAACAAAGACCTAACGAAATCGAAGTCATCAAAGATGTTTGGACAGCTAACTTCAGAAACTGCCATCTTGCATCTGCTAACGCGGAAACACGTAGCTTTTATGATAGATAGTGCTGTCATTCTTCGTTGCAGGATTTGCTTTTGTCTTCACTTTGTGTATGACCGTATGTATGTGCGTGGTGTCCAATCCAAAGTGGATGACACCCACCAAGTACTGTAAGTCACGCCTATCATTAGATAGCATGGTCTGATACGGTGCGGCCGATGGGAGGTCGCGAAATAGCGGCTTTCAAAAGGATGCGGTTGGTTGTGCAAATGCGGGCTAATGTTGAGCGTAGCGTGGCTCGCGTGGGACGGGCCGCACATTTTCTTGAGCCGGACGACCTAGGCGAGCCAGTCCTAAGCCCGCGCTGCCAAAACCCAGACTAACGTGTAACGTTCGGGTTCTAACACGAATAGCTCTTCACTAAACGTCGGGTTGGTATCGGAATAAAGAGGCAAGCAAGTATTGCGTTTGGATACTGTGAATTGAATGCTATAAGAATTTAAGCACGAAGCTCTTATCGTCATAGTGAAATAAAGAAACAAGATAGTGGTCCTCTTCGAAATGGTAATAGTCCTTGTCAAAGATATCGGGATTCGCATAAAAACCGAACATTTGATATTCTGGAAACAGTACTTTGAACATAGGTTCGTTCTCGTTGCTACAGTTGTATAATTTGGGCTCCCCAACTTTAATCTCGAGAAGCCTCCCCTTGATCTCTAGAGAAGTTTCAGGGTTATCCGTCTCATTGAATTGTATCACGTCAACAGAGAGGTCCCAGGATGGCTCGTAGGTAGCGGTCACAGACCAAATCTTTATTGGGCCGGTGACGGATGCCCAAGACCACGAAGGATCGTAATTTTCCTTCCTGACATGTGCTGTCGAGCACGAAATCAAATCCTCCGTAATGATGAAGTTGGCTGCTTGGACCGACCATCCACCCTAGCCCATGTAGAACATAATTGGTCCACAATCCAGCTAGACATCGACAGTCTGTCCTAGACTGCAGCCTTGACACTATACCTGCGATAGCCATGAGCCTGTCTGATGGCAAACTCAACTGACGAAGGGTATATTCTTGTACAAAAGAAGTCCATATATGATAGAAAGATCCAAACGTAAGGGGTATCTCTGGAGGTTGGTTGAGCACACGCCGTGCCGTTATTGATTTAGAGGTTTGAGATACGGTAGTCTGACACTCGCAGAAGTTCTCTTCTAGACATTCCCAAGACATTACCTCGTCACTATATGAGAGTATACGTCTAGCCAAAATGTGCTCCTGGAATACCCAACCGCGCGTCGAAAGTTTACTTCTTTGTTTGCTATATCGGACGTGGTACCATATGGATCTTTGAACATAGGTATTGCTCTTATTGATAAGTCAGTCTTTGAGCCCAAGTTTGACATAATTTGCGTACTCCCCTTTCTCTTCGATCCAGCAATAAATCCACTTTCACATCCATACCCGGCGGCGGCTGCGAGAACAAAGAAAGAATTTGAATAGATATCACTCATTTGAGCAGACTCAGCAGCCCAGTCGTCTTTGGAGTCTTGTAAAATTCAAAGTGAGTCAATCCGTAGATAACGAACTTCAAATTGCCGAGCCACCGTGACGGTGTCTTCGAAATTTTAAGACAGCTTCGAAAACTAACTGTATTTCATGGCACATAGCCTCGATATTTGATGTAGTGGTCTGTAAAGGTGCTGATGAGCCCCAACAATGACTCAGCGCAATATACTCAACATTTTCTTTAGTGTTGACAACGTGGAGCCGCACGCAGCTGATCGAAGAGCCAACGTCCAATAATCTGGTGGGAAGGCGATGCTTATACCAGGATGCGCAGGTAGTGTGGGTGGCTATGCAGTTATCTAGCCAACTTCTGGCGATGTTGAAACAGTTTTCCGATAGACCTGAACTTTCGATATCTCTCCCGCCAGCGGCGGCAGGAAAATGTGGATTTTGTTCTACAACGCTGATGAGTTTTTTAAATAGTGGTTTGGTTCAGGGAACAGACTCACATCCACTAGAATAAAGCTCTTTTGGCATGCCAAAGTCGCTTTCAGGAACCATGACATAGAACGAGGAGCCTTTGGCCGCTGGGCCTGCGAAAAATAAGCTCTTAGTATCAGAGACATGAGCCGAAAAATGCGCGACTGACTTCTTAGAGACAGATGATACAGCTGTCTTTAGTATATGGCACAGTGTGCATCCATTTTTTCAGCGGCGTGAGAAATGTCATTCCAATCAAAATCAAAATCAGACGCGTCAAACGGATCCCGGCGATATCATCGACATACTTTGCAGTCAAGAGATCCATGATCAGGGTCTTGGGATGAAATAAGTGTTTCCATCTCGAATCTAAGACTGTGCAGTATAGAGGTCAATATCAAAACATGAAGAGGATCACACATAGCCAAGCCCGATACCTTGCATTTTACAAAATTGATGGGCTTGTCTTGATTGGCTTGATTAGACCACCACTGAACAATATTGTCTACGCGAATGAAACATATTAAAGCATTCTTTTCTTTCTATATTCTCCTCCTCCTCAAATTAGAAGCTTTAGTGACTACTTAGATTTTTGCTTTCCTCTATAACCTAAGTGAATGCGAAACTTGACCATCGTACTTGTCTACGGAGTGGTGCAGGTGTTTAATTACTGCTCTCGTTCTCTGGTAAAATAGACAACAAAAGCCGTGGAAAGAGGCAAGTCTGGTTTAAGGAATGAAATTTTCCTAATAGGTATGACAAAACAGATAGGGTAGTCAAGCAAGGCGACCGATTAGAGTCAAATAAAATACCGCTGGAGTTGCAGTTTTCTAATGCAGACTTTCCGCTAATCTGGTTTATTACTTTGATGAAAGATATGTATGATTCTAATTGTCATAAAAACGAAGAGCTAGGCTATTTAGTGTGTCAAGATGCAATATTTCAAGCCTCAAAAACACCTTTCTCTGAAAACATTAACTGCTGTAAACATGTATTTTATTCCTTCTAGACTAAAAATCAATAGGAAAATCCTGAGTTATGAGCCATTGATTTACCCAGACTTGCTAGCTACACTGCTGGATATTCCAGCAAATGATTATCCGCGCTTCAATCGCTCTCATCGTTGAGCGTCACACCGCCGCCGACATCAAAGGTAAACTGTACATTTTCAAAGCCTTTTCTTCGTTTCATCATAATTTGAATATCCTTTTCCGGCTTGGTTCCTAGAGATGTCATCCTTAATGGTTTCTGCCTCGGAACCCTGATCTTCCCGTCCTCAGCCCCCGTAACCTCGAAGCCTAATATCATCATAGATACTAAGCTAAGGATAGCGCCAGTCACATAATGCCGTCCAGGACACAGGTGGGTCCCCGCACCGAATGGCATCATTGCCTTTTTCCGCTTGCCTGATGTGTTTTTCTTGTCTAGAAAACGACGTGGTTTGAATTCGAGGGCATCGTCTCCCCATACCTCGGGATTCCGGTGGATAAGAGCATGAGGAATTTGGAGCATGGAATTCTTCTTGAGGAGAAAGTTGCCGTCGAGAAGGATATCTTCACGGACCATTCGAACACTCAATCCGACATTATATCGGCGGAGCGTTTCTAGCCAGGCAGAATTTAGAGTTGGGCATCCCGTAAGTAGTGACGGGAAGTGAATTGCAGCCATTTCAGTGCCATCCACAGTCCATCGCTTGGTTACATGCAGTATTTCTTCCCGAATGTCTTGCAAAAGCTCATCGTCGGCGAAGATGTGACTCGCGAGCCAGAATGCGATTGGAACCGTATTTGTATCTCCAGCCATAAGTACAGATATTTCCAAATCTGCTTGTGTACTTGCCGGGAGTCCATGTTTGGTACAGTTGGAAGCGAATTGGCGTTTAACAGCATCGCTGGCCTGTTCAAGATGCCCATTGGCATACCAATTTCGGAAGACCTTGCTAAATCTCTGACGCGCCTGATAGCCTTTTGACGCCGTAAGTGGCTGAAAAAAATTAAGGACCAGCTTTGGGAGATCTCCCTCGAAGTTCCTAGTCGACGTTAACGTAAATCATACATTTTTACGAGGTAACATATTTCCAGAAGAATTACATACAATAGAGACTTGACCAGAGAAGGATCATCGACTACAGGATTCTGTGGTCCGTATATTGCGATTGAATTGGCCAAGAAAATAAACTCCCGGAGCCACTGAAGCAAGCCTGTGGATTTTGTAGAGTGTCCGACACGGTTCATGTTCGTTGCCATGCTTTTGAGAGCGCGATAGTGCATCTCCTTTAATGATAAACCAGGCGCCATAGAACGGCTCATTACATGTAGGGAGTCCTTGAATAGTGGCGCATCCCACTCGTTGTTTGGGTTAAATACCTGGGTCACTTCTTTGGTGAGATCCCAGACACGGCCGGTACCCAAGGCCAGTAAACTATTGAAAGAAAGATTTCTAGTCTCACCAAGGGCAGCATGAGCAAGTTCGAGAGAAGCCACAACATAAATACGAGTAGAGAAGATCTTCAAGGAAAATATCGGTGGTCGTGAGGCAGGAAAACTGGCGGCAAACTTTGTTAGTACAGAGTCAAAATTGGGTCAGAGGGATATCAACCGTAGCTTCATGAGAGTTCCGGCGTCATATCGAATCATATCTAGGAGATTTCCGATAAACGGGATGCTGGACTTCGCTAAGGGAGGTTCATTCTTGTCCAGCCGCGAGGCTCTGGAGTTTACGAAAGACAGGAGGAAGACCGCAAAGAGGAGAGTAGCCAGAGCGAAAACACCATTGCTGCCCTTCCAAGCTACAATTTCAGATTCTTGCAACATCTTGGTAACGATGAGAAACCCAGAGAGTCAAAGATGAAAACGAAAGAACAGAAATAAGACACTCATGAGGCAATGCTTGATTAATAAATGCACACTCACTCACCACTCACATCTTGGACAGGAGCTGCTCCGGCGGCAACATGGCCAATCGGCGACAAGACCATGTTTCTACTTACGGAGTATAATTTGCATCCATTATCATTGGTTAAAATATAAGCCATGATATGATATCTTGAACATTTGACTCCAGCATACCATAAAACCTGTTCACATGTAGAAACGAAGTGCCGGGTTCTCCACATTTAATTCTTGGCAAAAAAGCATGCTTTCTGCAGGGCCTCGGATGTTGCATTATTATTAGCCTTGGTTGCCGCTTAGGGTTAATGCACAAACTACACTAAGCCACTAAGCTGTCAATCCCAAGAGTTATACATACCGCAGTTAACTTTTACGTTACATTCTCCCACCGCATCATTTCAGCGAGTCGGTTGTATTAATGTTGTTTTCGTGTTAAGTGTTTATATCGTTGCAAGACTACAAACAGCAGCCTACTTGTTCTTATTAATGTATTTAGGTTTATTGTTAGATCAGGGCAGTTTTTTACAATGTGCCCAGTTTCTTATGTCCTGCTCCAGGGCGAGATGGAAATTGGAAGATACTCTTGAATGTTGCAGTGTCGTGTCAACACCTGCAAGGTGAAGTCGGTCTAATAATGTTTTCCCGATACTCGAGCAATAACTTGTTGTAGCTCTTATTAAATTGACTGCTCTCTCTTCCTGTTCGCTTCTCGATGAATCAAGAACCGTGAAATGCCCATAGATATTGAAGCAGCTACCACGATCGGCCCGGCGAATATGGAGGCTCCCAGATAACCATCCCCATTTTGAATAATGGCGCCCGCGATTGGAGGACCGGCCCGTAGTCCAAAATCATTACAAGTAACAGACATACTAAATATGGCCCCATATCTCAACATGTCTGGTGTGACAGAAGCCGCCGAGGTAGGTGGGAGTGATACAAAAGCACTAGAGAAAAATCCGTATATTAAACAAAATGTAATAAGTCCAGGGAGGTCGAGGACGAAAGACTATGCGAAGATAATTGCACCACTGATGAAAATAAAAATGCTCAATATCAGAATAGGGTGTGATCT
>Ga0247734_1001223_pt1 | contig 19860 bp, 9 predicted proteins | sample UWRJL103311B2_FD_180933 | JGI IMG/M metagenome (GOLD analysis project Ga0247734, IMG submission 180933) | Plant litter microbial communities from Arlington Agricultural Research Station in Wisconsin, United States - UWRJ-L103-311B-2 | ecosystem: Environmental > Terrestrial > Plant litter >... | reverse complement strand
TCTGACGCAATTTGAGGACCCTGATCGCGGATGGAAATCGAGCCATAGTAGGGAGTACCTGGAGTAGATTCGGTGGTAGAGTAAGAGCCGCGGCGGTTCTCAAGACCAGGGACTTCTTTGTGGTGACGATCGTTCTCAGAATGATAGCCCGCACGTCCTGGGGTATATGGCATGATTGGATAGCCAGTGGGAAGATAGCCAGGGTACATGGTGGCATGAGTAAGGTATGGATTAAGACCAGCAGCGTAGTTGTAAGCAGTTTCTGGGAGTTGTGCCAGTGGGGCTGGAGCCAACGTTTGGGTAGGATCTAGAATAGTCAGCAATGCTCAAGACCCAAAGATATAGATACTTACACATTCCAGCTGGAGCCATGAAGCATTGACCATCTGCAGTCATGTAGAACTGAGAGGCAGCAGCAGTTGCACCATTAGCAGCGCTATTGGCAGCGGTTGGGAGACTCATGCTGGCGAACTGGTTTAACATGGCGTTCATTGGAAGGTTTTCGTTGCTTTGAGATTGGCCTTGTCCTGGTGTGTAAGAGGTACGAGATTGAGGAAGATTGTACATGGCAGCAGAGCGAGGGTAGGTATCATTTTCGGTAGTCTGTTGGTAAGACATGGTGAACTATAAATTACAAATTAGCTCTGATAGTACAATGCTCGTCTGTTACTGATGCAGCTACTGCTGCAATTTCTGTAACAGATGCAGTTGACAATAATTTAATAGTTTGTAGATGAAAATGGTCGAAAGTTCAACAGCAGTACTCCTGCTGCAAGAGAAGCAGATGGGACTTACATGCACAGTCTCAAGAAATTACCGGCCCAAAGGAGGCTTTGTTGTGATATTCTCCAGAAAGAAAGACTGCAGGGAGCGAGGTCAGCATTGTCTAAAGTTAATTCTAGGTTTGCGAGCGCACCAAGTATGCTGGCCACTGCAGCTGAGGATATCTCAAGGTGGAGGTACCGCAGAGATATCAAACCAAGGCTGCAGCAATGGGCGTGGAAATAACTTACTGGCAAGAGAAGGAGACAAGACTCGGTGATTGAAGAGCGAGTGTGAGTATCCTTGTAGTGGATGGGAAATGATGGAATAGCTATCAAGAAGCCAGATGGAGTTGGTGTAGAGATTGATTGATTGTGTTGAAGAAGGAATTGTGTGTTGAAGAGGAGGAAGAGGAGGAATAGGACGAGAGATTCAGTCTTTATGAGTTTTTATAGCAAGGGCCGGCCACCGAGTTGGACGAGTGAATCGGGGAGGTACGAACAGAGGACGGATTTCCTAATCGGGATGCGAATAGATGCACATGGAAGTTGTTGTCCACGGCAACGGTTGTTGAGGCTGGCAGGAGCAAGTATATTCACTTTCACTCCTTCTATCGATTCGGCTTTAACTTTAGATGGCTGCCCGTTGCCTCAGTTCAGCCTTCCCTTCGGCGAAAAGATAGCCGTGTGAAAATATACACCAGCAACAACCTTAGCAAAGCAAAGCACAAGAACAGAACGAGCCACCTGCGTATTCAAAAATACAACCCCACACAATACAACCAGCCAAGCACCCTACACGACTTCATACACTGGTACAGCACAAAGAGAAAGGGGAAGGAAAAGTCATACAGCTGGCATAAGGGTTAAGAATGAGGATAAGGGATAATGCTACATGCGGGAGCTGAAGTTCTGAGGAAATGGAGAAGATACCAAAACATCCCACCAGCCTTTCCACCATCTGGGGAGTAGAGAGTGTTTTATGACCTTCACCATCCTCTTCATTCTGTGAATATGCATGTTCCCTACTCCTGCATACATCAGCTCTGTCTGCCGCTACGCAAATCATACGAAACAGGGCTGCGCTGGGCTCGCATCTTTCAACCTGGTTCCCTGCACCAAGAACAATGATTCTGGGATACCTGCAGCTTGATGGCCATTGTCTCAATCAACCGTTGAGATATCCAGGTATAATCCATTGCTGCTTAGCAGGCGGTATGTGGTAGCTTGGTTGCACAGGTTTTTGATGAAGCGCATATCCTTCTTCCACTACCACGAATATTCACGAAACCACTAGGCCAGCAAGCTATGAACACCAAATCTTTCACCAGGCGATTGGTTTGATGTTGATGGGCCGGCCCGTTGCTTGGACAGTCTTGCACCAACCGCTGTCAAGACCCTTTTTGAGATAGAGGGCAATGTGGTATGTTCGGCGGCGTTTCAGAATAGCAGCAAGAGGAATAAGCAATGATGAAGGGCAAAACCTGATCTCGGCTCATCCAACATACCACCTTCGTTGTGAGTATACATACCGGTGAAAATGGAATGGTTGGATGGACCTACGATCGCTACAGTGGACGGTTGATGAGCTCGTCAATGTCGTCGATGGGCGAACATCGATTGGGCTGCACACACCAGATAGCTGCTACGAGGCTTGCATTTGGCACTTATCCGAACTCAAGACAATACATCAACCCCTTGCCGCAAGGGAGTCCGCCCGGAAGAAGCAATTATGCCCTGCTGTTCTGGGGCACATGCCTACAAGCATCATTCACATCGACTCTACGGAGTACTCTACCCGTCGGCAACAGGAGGCAGAAGTTTGTTCGTTTCCCAGTGCTGCTAGCCGGCGTCTTGCCCAAGAATCGAGTTCCGTTGTACTTCTCTATGTGCAGGAGTTCGTCGCAGTTGACATTTTGGATAAAGTCGTGGCGTCTCTGTGAGAACCAGCCACAAATTGTTCCCCTTGCTTCTGCTAAGATATCACTTAAATATCACTTTACGACTATCCTCCCATGATTAGCTTGAACTAGTACGCAATTGTGCAAAGCAGCCTAGGATCCGCTGATGAAGTTTGCAGTGGACGATTTGTCTCTATTCACAAAAACTGATCCGGCGCCAAGCTACTATACCAGATCGAGTTTCTTCCATATTTGGATGCCATGATATCGCTGCTGTTGAAGAGCTCTCGTTGGTGAGTGCCATTTGTATGCCGAGCTTACAAGGGGAATAGCAGGTGGTACACACCAATTATCTCGGTTGCGAACAGCAGCCCTGGAACCTGTTGAGCCTCACTAGCGAACGACAGGTTACAGCATCCGAAAGCTATAAAATCGTGCACTTTTCTCTATTTCATTTCAACTAGGCCATTGGCCTATTATTGCAAACACCCATTAGCCTTTATCGTACTAACAATATTCTTCATACAGCATACTGAGTATAAAGATCTGTTCCTTACGAGGACCTCGTCAAGTCGGCATGGATCCAGATGTTGTTTGCTGCCTCGTTGCATACAGGAATTCGTTTTGAATGAAAGACCTCTACACTCTTGTGTGGACTATGGTTAACGGGATAATATCCTGGCGTTTATCACTTCCACTTTACACCTCACAATTTAAAGCAATACTCTCTTTGCTAGCAATTTGCTGCTGAAACCAGTCACACATACACTCACCTCGGCTTTTTATCGAGTCCAGACAGATAGCTGAGAGCTTACAGTCTGTCCTAAGCACATTTCAAACTTTGAACCTAGTAATAGTATTTTATCTCTTTCTCGCCCACCACTAACTACACACCGCTCTCCCTATTTCTCTCCATCCTGTCACTGGCCGAATCTTCAACCAAAGCGAACTCAAGCGTGACACGGACCCATCCAGGAAGGTGATCACTAAGTCTAATTGCTCATTTCATCTCAGAAGCTGCATAGTTGTAACCTTAGTCTTTCTCACGTGCAATTTTTTTTTTTGGAAACTCCAAAAACAGGGGTCTTGGTTTTCATGAAAGGGGGTTTTTCTTTTCGATGGGGACTAAGTTGAATTAGAAATCTATATAAATCATCTTTATTTCTTTCTCGTTTCGGGTCTTGGTAAATCGTGATTAGAATACCTCTTCTTCCTCTCCTCCTCATTCCTCCCCCTCCCCCCTACTCCAGAGATCTAGATGGGTACACGAAGAACAATAATAGCAGCAGAAGAGGTAGAGAAAGCCCTCAGCCCTCAGCCATAAAATAATAATCAAAAACTACACATATGCGTGCGCGCGAGAGAACACCAACACCCCCTCCGCTTATGATATGCAGTGATAAGAGGGACATTGCGGAAAGCTGGCAACTTTGGGAGACAAATCTGGTCAGGCGCGCAAGAGAAAGGATCGGTCTATTGAGTGATGATAGCTGATGTGTGTATTTCGAGATATTTACTATGAAGATTGTAGATGATGGGCTATGGCTATGTTCTATTGGAGGAATTGGGTTACGTAGTGTCTTTGAAGGGGGAGGCCAGGTTGGTGCGGGAGTCTGCGTGGCGTCTATGACCAGACGTCCTCCTATTAACTGTGTTAGCCTATCCTCCAGAAATAACTCAAAAAGGGGAAACCCCGCATCAAATGAAGAGGAAGAGGAAGAGGAAGAAAAAAGTGCCATACCTGATATTGATTCGCCGTTCTCATCGCTTTAACGATTTCATCCCCTTTCTGCTCAGTAACTCCCCTTTCCTTCGCCAGTATTTTTACCAGTACCGCTCCAACCTCCCTCGCCATGTTCGCGGCATCACCACAGACATAGAAATACGCCTTCTGTGACAGTAACTCGTTGACCTCTTTCGCATGTTCTTCCAATCGGTGCTGCACGTAAACCTTGCTGGGCCCTTCGCGGGAAAACGCGGTGATGAGAGAGAATTTGTCGCCCAAGGCTTCCTGGTATTGCTTCCATTCGTCACGGTAAAGGAAGTCTTCAGATTGCTTCCTACATCCGAAGAAGAGGAGGGTGCGGCCGACGTTCTGTCCTGCTTTGGCTTGGGCAGCGCGTTCTTGGACGAACGCGCGGAAGGGTGCAACGCCGGTACCGGGTCCGATCATGATGATGGGTTTGGAGGGGTCGGAAGGGAGCTTGAAGTTCGAGTGGCGGACGTGTACGGGGACGTGAATGCCATCGTACTTGTTGCGTGGACCGGTGATTTCGTAGGTAAGACCGTGGGGATCAGGAGAGGGATCGCCGTGTTGCTTTTGCTTGAGCGCTAACAGATAATTGGTGGTTACACCCTTCAAAGCATCCTCGCGGCCGGGGATTTGCATAGATTCAACGACGGCGGTAATGGAAATCTTGTTCTTCTGTACGAGGGAGGACGATGAGATGGAGTAGTAACGTGGCTGCACTTTGGTGATTCCTTCGATGAAGGCAGAGAAGGGGATATCAGTCCACTTTTCGGAACTGATGGCTGCGAGAGCTTGGGCAATGTTGTAGTATTTGTTGGTGATCTTCTGGTGGAAATAGTCTTTATCGCTACCCAGTTTTGCAGTTTCGGCCTTTGCGGCTTCGGTGGGTGCGAAGGGTGCGAAGGTTGCAATCATTTGACGGGATACTGGGGCACAGATCTCCATGTGGTAGCGTACCACTGCATCGTAGGTTGTAGGTGTAGGGAAGGGAACTTTGGCTGTGGGATCGAGGGCTTTGACGCTAACAACCGTATCACGTTTAGGGAGAAGACCGGTGATGTTGAGGAAGCGATCGACTTCCTTTCCAGCGTTGGTGGGCCATATAGCAATGTGATCTCCAGTTTGGTAGCTGAGGTTGGAACCACTAATGTCAATTTCCATGTGTAGACAGTTGCGATCCTTGACAGTGAAGACTTCTCGGGACTCGGCAATAGGGGCGATGTACGGGTTGTGTGCGTTGTATGGACCCTTGGATTGTCCCTCGAGGTGGTTCTTGTTTGGCTCTCCAAGATAGACTTCTGGGGAGTCTTTGGTCAGGTTATCTCGTTCGGTGATACCAAATACGGGCTCGTAGACAGCTTCTCGCTCCTCCAAGCCCATCTTTTCTGCCAACGCGGTCCACATTGGATCCTTCCATGCCAAAAAGTCTTCTTCCATGGTCCCGGCCCCGTCATCTCCCTCTCCAGCATCTCCAATTCTAGTAGCACCCATTTTCTCCAAAGCCTTTGTGACATTTCGAACCATGGAGTTGTAGTGCTCATAGGTATTATTTCCCAGACCGAAAGCCACGAACTTCAAGTTTCCTAAGGCAGGTTCAGAAGATTCCGAAAAGGTACAATCCTCACCGGTGATAAATTCGTAGAAGTCCACGGCATTATCGGTGGGCTCTCCCTCACCATAGGTGGCCAAGACAAACATGACCACCTTATCCTCGCCCAACGTATCCAGATTCTCGTAGTCATACTCCTCCAAATCCGCAACCATGGTCTCTAGCCCAAATCGACTCTTGCCCTCCTTCGCCAACCTCGAAGCGTAATCCTCTGCGGTGCCGGTCTGCGATCCATAGAAGATAACACAGTTCTTGTTGGACTCCTCCATCTTCTCCACGATGTTTCTGGTCTTGTTGGCCTTGCTACCATTGGCATTGCTGTAAGTGGTGGCATATGGATCCTTGGTTATTCCCCAGTAGGTACCTTTGGTGAAATATGCCACGGTGCCCAAGAAGAGGGCAGCGAGGACGACCACATCGAGGGTGTCGAGTTGAGCCATTGCGGATTGTCCGGGGCGGGCGACGCTGCGAGTTCGATATGATGATTCCACGGGAGCTGAACTTTTTCTGGGGGGGAGGGAGGATGGGGTCTGTTGGCAGTCCCAGATAAGGGGAATGGTTGGTGGTTGGAAATGGGTAGCACGGCGAATGTCCTGATTAATTGTTGGACAAAGATGTCGGATATAATTTCCTGAGAGCGGCTGAGTCAACAGGTACTCTGTGCGACTGCTTGAAGCCCCCGAGATTATGTGTTGTGTGTGGTGTGTGTGGATTGAAATAATGGCTCCGAAAATCAGATCAGCGTCGATTTGATACCCGAGAGGCGCGGGATCCACGGAGGATGGCAGCCTGTTGGTTGCCGAATCGGGGGGAATAGCGAAGAGGACACAATATCCACTCCCGCTCGATACGTACACGTTTTTACGGTATGTAACATCGGCAGTAATGGTGTCGTGCGATAAATGGGATTTAGCAGATTATTAGCAGATTATTATTAGGAGGATGAGGAGGATAATGAACGCTTATTTATTTATTTATTTATTAATTAATTAATAAATATTGGAAGAAGAAGAAGAAGAAGAAGAAGCATATTATTTCAGTATATTCTATCTCTTATGTATGAATATGAATAAATAGTGGCATACCGGAAGATAGAGAGATCTGAACTTTTACTTGGCTTAATAATAGACATTCTAATGCTAATGCACTATGTTCTTGGCTAGTTAGTTGGGTAGCTAGTTAGTAATATGGTATTATTTCAGGTAATCACATCTATATTTTTAATCGTATAGTATAGGATAGGATAGTATAGTATAGTAAAGTTATTGTTGCTATATCAGAAGCAGCAACATAGGGTATTATTACACAATATGATTCTGGTATGAAATCTGGTGATAGATTCGAGATGGGAGAAGGCGAATAGTCAGTCACCTGATCTTACATATAGGTATTTATATTGAATTTACAGCATATATAAATATATATATATATCTATATATCTATATATACTTCGTAGATATGGCGGGGTCTATAAAGTAAGGTGAGATTATCTCCCTGTGCCCAGTTGCAATCTTCGTGACTTACTTACTACTGTATAACTGTATATAAGTTATCGGGAACTTGTTCATCATTCATGGCTATATGGCTGGCTGAATATGTTGCATGTTGTATCACGTACTGTAGCAATAAAATGCAGACCGACTGGACTTTGGTATTGCAAGACCTTGGCAGGTTTATTATCCCTGCTTGGAAGAAAGCAATGCAATGTACAATGTACAATGTGCAACATATATATAATAATGTCCATGGCCCGAGATCCAAGAGTCTTTTTTCGTTGTTCATACTGATCTTATACTTTGAGCCGTATGAGGTTGACACACACAGCTTTCATAACAGCCCTTGGCCTTCTCCTATACACATAGAAGATCCTCCCTCCACTGCAATTCTCTTTTCCTACTATACTATACTATAACTACTACTATACTATACTATACTGGACTCTTTTACATCTTGACATCTTTTATATCAAATCTTTATATCCTCACTTTGCCCGAGCTACTCCCGGCCTCCTTGACATATCATATCATTTGTTCCCCCGTCTATCAAATATGAGGCTCACCACCCTAAACGTATTAAGCATCCTCCAGTGCCGTTTATGAGACGGGGATAAGAAGATGCTTGGGTCTTTCATTGGCCGGCATTTGCCTTTGGTTTGTTGAAGTGATCCACGGCCATGTGTGATATTATCCACTGCAATGCAACCATGTGAGCTCAGCTCAGCACAGACGTCAAAAAGCTCCTGGATTGATCGGAGCTTCCAATTTCCAAGGTGACTTTGGGCCTCTTCCAGTTTGTTTATTCTCTTCACCAAACTTGCTCGATTCTTTTTCTTTTGCAAAGGGAATGTCTGGATGGATGGCTGTCGTGCACTCCCCCACCGTCTGGTAGTCAATACCCGCACGTGATTTGATTATGTGTAAGTTCACTCACTCACTCCCTCTAGCCAGCGCGTTGGACCGGTCTTGGTCTGTTGATAGTAGATTGCTCCCATCACGCCCGTCAACTCTCCTTAATTCCAATATAGCCTTGCTAACCATTGGTTTCGCAGCCCAATCACCTGGCGACCGTTTTACTGCCATTGAAATTACGGACGGTTGGAATGCGACGGTGAAACCCCTACGATCTGTCGGTTCAAGAGACCCCCCTTCAACCCAGATATCCCCCTCCGGCCTCACCCCCATAACCCCGGACTCCTACGGTCTGTCAAATACTCTCTCCCCTCGACTGCACCCAGGCAGCAGGCTGGCGGATTCGAAATCACACAATCGCCAAACAAGCATCGTTCATGGAGTACAGCATTCGAGGAATGGAAGTCTTGCCAGTAATAGCCCACTGAGTCCCGCTTTGATCGCAGCAGCTGGCGCGAAAAGCCCTGATGTATCTGGGATGGGCGACTTAATCTTTGCCTCCACCATGTCGAGTGTTGCTAGCGCCACGTCTTTCAGTTCGAGTACAACGTTGGTGGCAGATCGGACATCCCCCGCCGCAGATGGCTACTCGCTCACGCAAAAGAGGTTGGAACGAATGCATAGCGGCAGTGGGAAGACGCGAAGGGATCATGCGCACCATCCATCAACTTCAAGGCACCACTATAAAGAAGAGTTGAAAACGGTGGGGGAATACGCACTACATGTACTATTCACATCAGTTAGTCTTCCAACCACGCATGCTGTATTCCGATGATACTAACTCAACCTACAGTTTATTGCACAAGCAGAGGAGAAAATAACTCAGTGCATCACCATACCCCTAGATCCAGAACCTCAAATCGAGCAAATATGTGGGCCAGGAGCAGATCCAACGTTCGACCAATTGATATCTGCTTTGGGACATATCTCAAAGCACAAGCCAAAACCATTGATCGACTCTATGATGTTATGGCGCAAAAACAAAAGTGACGCTGCTAATGAAGCTCGCACTCAACTGCAGCAGGTATGTCAACCCCTTACCACCGATCCCCAATTGGTATATGCTTATTCAACTTCACAGTCCAGGAGTCAAGTCATGCCAGGACCACTGATGAGAAGAAATACCGAACCACCACATATGCTGTCAGATTCCCCCGATACTACATCCTTACCACAACTTTCAATCGCAGCTCGGCAAGATTTTGTTGCGCAGGCTGAACGTCGTTCCACAGCTTCAATTTATATATTATGTCGAGTTTTGATAGAAGTCATTGGCCAAAGCACCTTGGCATGCATAACACCGGAGATGGAAGACAAGCTTGAGGGCATTATATTCGGACAGTTGAAGATACATGATGCCGATCATCTTCTTAGCTCATCTTTGAAGATGGCAAATTGGTATCTATTCAGTGAGCTGTTGGGTGTAATGAGTGAAATCAATTTCGAAAGGGTGACAGACCGCTTCATAGTGGATTTGGAAAAGTCACAAAAAGAACTTATTGTGAAAAGCCCAACGAATCGAGAAACCGAGGGCCGGATGGAGCTTGTGTTAGGTGGAATGAAGCACCTACAGATCAAAGTGTACCCAGAAAATGTGTGGGATCAATCCTGCGATTTCATGGTTTCCCTTGGCCGATTCTTCCATAAATCTCACGGTCAACGTCTAAAATATGCTTATTGCCAGGCTCTCGAAATCCTCTTGCTTCCCGTTGCAGCGAAGGCCAATACCGAACTAAACATGCCCAAATGGACTGATGTACTCTCCATGATTGGACCCCGACTTGCTTCTATGCTTATGAAACCCCGTCACTGGGCAGTAGCTTTCCCTCTGACTGCCACCATGCTTTGTGTATCTCCTGCGGATGCTTTTTCGACACAATGGCTTCAGCTCATCTTACCACTTCAACCTAGACTTAAAGACCGATCTACGAGACCGATATGTTTGCAAGTTATCTCGAGACTACTCTGGACCTACTTGTACCGGACAACCGATACTCTTAATACTACCATCAAGAAGCTGGAAGAGGTCATGAAGCTAGTTTTCCCTCCTGGCAAGAAGTCATATATTTCTACAGAGAAGTCTATTGCTGCTCCTCTCATACAAATAATCCGTATAATCGGCTTTAAACATCAAGATTTCTGTCTCCGGACGATAGTCTTTCCCTTGATCAATGCCGAGTTATTTGCATCCGGTAGGGATCTAAAGATAGATCAACTGGAGCCAGAGAAAATGGTGATTGGGATCAAAGCATTCCTTGCAATCATGTCAGATCTCGAAAAGGGAGAACAGGGCCGACCGCCGTTCCCTCAACATTATGATGCTGTATCATCATATGATAGAATGCCCACCTCACCTATAATGTCAGCGCCACGTGCTCCAGTGACACCAACTACACCATCTAATAAGGGAGATGAACGGCTTTCCCGACCTGTTCTGACGAACGCCCTTGGTGATATTGCTAAAGAATATTATGACAGGTTCTGTGAGATCCTAGGGAAGATTACCATCATTTGTGACAATACATTTGGTGGACAGGCAGTGCTGGACGAGAAATTCAACAGTCCAACCCCGAAAACCCCTATCACGGACAGTTTCAGCTTTAGCCGGCACAACGACCATCAATACCCATCCGATCAAAAACATGGGTTCTATGAACTCCTCCTTGTTGCTGTACAAGCCTTGCCCCGCTGTCTATCAGCAGCTATCCCATTCAACTCTTTAGTAAACCTGCTGTGTACTGGAACTGCTCATGTACAGTATAACATCGCCGAATCCTCAGCACAATCCCTTAAGTCGATTGCTAAACAATCACATGCTCAACAAGTCACGATTGGGTTTGCACGATTTATCTTTAACTTTGATGATAGGTACTCGACAATGTCGGATGGAGGCATGCTTGGCCCAGGACATATTGAAAGCACATTGAAATTGTATGTGGAGCTTTTGCAGATTTGGATCGAAGAGATCAAACAGAAGACCAAAGAAGCAGCCGCAGATATCTCCGATGAAGGGAATCCTGAGAAACGTGGGGTGCAGCTCGATCTTTCCGGTATATGGGCTCATGTGGACGAGCTTGAGTCTCACGGGTTGTTCTTCTTGTGCTCACAATCGAGGCGAGTTCGGGCGTTTGCTGTGACCGTCTTACGACTAGTTACAGAGTTCGACAAGGCATTGGGAAAAGACAACAGTCGACTAATCCACGTGCTTGAAGGTGATTCTCAAAGGGTAATGGATTTCAATGATGAGCAATTGTCTGTTGCAGAGCGGAGCAGATTACAACGAGGAATGAAGAAGAGTAACTACCAGAGTGCTTTGATTGAGCTCTGCAGTAGTGAGATTTCCTACGACACCACATTATGGTTCAAGATATTCCCAAACCTCATACGGATAAGCTATGATCGGTCGCCTTTCGCTGTAACCCTTGGGCGGGAGCTAATTTGCAACCGCATCCTTCAGATGTACAAAGCTATTGTTGCCATATCAGAAGCAACAAGAGGGCCACAGTATGGTTCTTTCGATAGATTCGAGACGGGAAGCGGTCGAATGTTCACCAGATCCTCCACCACTCCTCCAGAGGTCATGGTGGAGCAGTGGAAACTATATCTTATTGTAGCTTGCACAACATTAAGCGATAAAGGGGGCCAACTTCAAACTGTCCCACAAACTCATTTTCGCAAAGCATCCAAGTCAAACCAAACACAAGCCAAGATCACGTCAGCAAGATCACTCTTTCAATATATAATACCTCTGCTCAACGTTGCGTCAACTTCAATACGAGAGGCTGTTGTCGTTGCTCTTGGGTCGATAAATGTTAATATCTATAAAACGCTACTTGAAGAACTTCAAGTAGTTGTCACTCGTTGTAATGACGACGCGAGGGCACGGATCCATCAACGCACGGGAAGTGGACCTAGGAAAGGCACCAGAAAGATGGACCTGCTTCGTACTGAAGTAACACATATTTACAGGCTCACTTCGCATTTCTTGAAGGAACCTGAAGTATTTTCAGATGATTGGACTTTAAATAACCTTGTTGTTTATGCTAAAGATCTTAAAATCTTCCTGATGGATGGAGAAGTTCAGATGGATTGGGAGTTCCAGAAACTTCGCCGCCATTACTGCGGCTTAATGGAGGAGCTGTTTGAAGGGATCAACCGTACAAAAGATCCAACACGGTGGATGACATTCGAGTCGAGAAAGTCTTCATTTTCGTTAATGGAAGACTGGTGTGGCTTCTCGCCAAATCAAAACCAGATCCGCCAGCGAGAGGATAGCATGAGACAGTCTATCATTGATCAACAAACGCTGGGTGAGAGAGGTCCCATCACGGCTGCAATGGAGATTGAGAAGAGAAATTTACGCACTGCAGCACTCAGTGCCATGGCTGCGCTGTGTGGTGGACCAGTCAGCATCACCACAGAAAGTGGCTCGAACCTCCAATTTGATATCAGGAGAATGCTGGCCTGGATCGACATGATTTTCAGTGCTGGCAACGAACGAATGCATGTTATTGGTCGACGGGCTTTGAAAAATCTGATAGTTCACAATATGGATTTTACGTATTTATTAGAGCATTCCATTGCGAGATGCTACACGACTGATGCGTCGAAAGTGCTCGAAAGCTACTTTGCGGTTGTGACGGAAGTACTGCTAGAGCACCCAGATTATCCAATGCCGTTCTGGAAACTTTTGGGTATTGGTCTATACACGCTTGGGAGTGAAATTATGGAGATTCGAGCAAAATCCGCTCATGTGTTGAGAGTACTAGAGGAGCGACAACAACGCAGCTCCAAGATCCAGGATTTTGATATTAGTATTTCTGACAAAACCCAAGCAGTCTATAAACTTGCGCAATTCGAAATCTCGAAGCGTCTCTCGAAACAGCATTCCGAGCTCGCGTTTCTCATCTTCTCCGAGTTCACAGCATACTTTAAGGACTTGTTGCCTGGTGCACAGCGGAATATGGTTGCGGTCATACTACCATGGATTCAGATTGTTGAGTTGCAACTTGATCCAAATGGTGGACCAACGGCGCAATCATATGTCTTGCTTGCGAATCTGTTCGAGATTACTATCAAACAAAGTAGTTCTCTACACAATGAGGTACAGGCTTTGTGGCAAGCTCTAGCTACTGGACCACATGCCGGAAACGTTCAGCTGGTCCTTGACTTCATCATGAATCTTTGCTTAGACAGACGAGAGCAGAATTTCGTCGAGTTCGCAAAACAAATCGTTGTCTTCTTATCCAGCACTCCGGCTGGAATTAAGGTTGTTGAATTTCTGCTCATGCAGATCACGCCGAAAGCTATGATACCAAATGAAAAACGGGAGTTTATCCCGCCTCCACCTGACGCAGCAAGAATGCCATATCTTGCTGAATTGTCGGAAGCTTTGCCTACTGGATCTAAACAAGCCGGGTTTTCTCTAGGGCAGTTGTCTCTCATTCTTCTCGTTGATCTCATGGTGTCCCCCGTTCAACTCGTAGCCGAAAATGTGCCGTTGCTTCTTCAGGTAGTCACTGTACTTTGGGATCATTATATCCCGTTGGTCCAAGAACAAGCACGCGAGATGCTCATACATCTCATACATGAACTCGTCATATCTAGAATTGATGATGAGAATATGACGGCCAAGAAACCGATCGAGGACCTTATAGACTCTATTCGGAAACATGATTCCAAAGTCATTTGGGCTTATGAAGATAACAATGGCAAACCTGATGATCAAGATAACAACAAGGTACCAACAGGCATGGAACTTCTCACAACTGAAGTCGTGAGGAACTTTGAGATAACGTGTCCGGGAATTCAAGAATCTTGGGCCAAATTGTCCCTTACTTGGGCTACTTCTTGTCCTGTTCGACATCTCGCATGTCGATCCTTCCAAGTATTCAGATGTATTCTTACATCGCTAGACCAGTCGATGCTTGCGGATATGCTTGCAAGATTATCCAACACCATAGCTGATGAGGACCCCGAGGTGCAAACATTTTCAATGGAAATTTTGACGACTCTGAAAACCCTGATCTGCAAGTTGGATACGACAAACTTAGTTACATTTCCGCAATTGTTCTGGACCACTTGCGCATGCCTAGATACAATCAACGAGCGTGAATTCTTGGAAGCATTGGGTATGCTACAGGAGCTGTTGACCAGACTGGACTTTAATGATCAGACGGTGCGCATGCTGTTAACTGATGGGCGACCACCAAGATGGGAAGGTCAATTCGATGGTCTTCAGTCTTTGGTATACAAAGGACTACGGTCATCTACTTGTCTTGACCTCACTCTTACAACACTCAATCAGCTCATACAACTTCCAGATGATGATCTCATTGGAGATGATAGTCGTTTACTCTTTGCTGTACTAGCGAACTTCCCAAGGTTCCTAAGGGCAATGGACGAGGGTCTAAATCCGGAGATCATTCACACAGCAGAAGTACTATCTGAAGTGGCCGAGGCACAAGGATGTGGTACTATTTCAAGAGCATTAAGCGGATTCGCTGCGTCCAGATACCGAGCTAGCAAAGACTTCCTCGCACAGCTTGTTTCTGCAATCCGGGAAGCCTTCTTTCCTCGATGGGACTTTGGTTGCCTCACCTTTTTGATGAGTCTCTTAACAAACTGTACGCCATGGTTTAAAGTCAAGACAATGCGTATATTATGTTCGATTATTCCAGATATCGACATGCGTAAGCCCGAGATAGCAAATCATGGGCCAGATCTGATTTCCCCACTGCTCCGAATGCTTCAAACCGAATTCTGCATGGAAGCCTTAGAGGTTCTTGACAAGATCATGACCATGACTGGCACTTCGATGGATAAACATCATCTCCGGATGAGTATGACTCGCTCCTCGTCAAAAGCCATTAGAAAAGAATATGAGCGCACACAATCACTCTTTGGAATCCCTGAGGAATCAGGCTGGTCCATACCAATGCCGGCCAGACATGCCGAAACAACACGATCAAACGTCCACGCTACCTTCTACATGTGTCAAACCGCCAATAATACCAATGGCGACCTCACCTCATCCTTGCCAACTCCAGATGTTGAATTCCACCCGGATGACTTCCACTATGGCTATTTCCCACCCGCCGATCGTACAGATACAATGATGTCAGATGAAGGAAGAGGGGATGGCCATATCAACGATCTCGTCCTGAAACTTGATTCCTTGGACGATTTCTTTGAAGATCCCCTCCAGTCGCCCACCTCCGATGCCCGCTCCTCTCGTACCATCACAGAAAACAACTACTCCGATACCAACTTCAATTCTGCAAATGCAAAGCTATATGACGAACAAACACTTCCAATCCTTCATCAATCATTAGCTAGGACGTCAAGTACCACAAGTTTTCAAAATGGATTTACGGATCTTTCTCCCCGGCTCCCAGCACCTACATCTAACGCCATGAACCCTGGTGCATTCACCACTCTACCCTCCGGCACCAACAAGCCCATCCGTCCTTCCACCCATGCCCGTTCCGTAACCTCTCCCTCAACACCAGCATCCTTCCAGAGTAGCGTCACCACCTACCTCTCAGACGACGATTACACAGAAGAAGTATTCTCCGATGGTGATGATGAAAAGGGAACAACTGGGGAGGGAAGTTTCTTCTTGGAGAATATGATCAAAGGAACGAAGAGCGGTATGCGAAGATTGACAGGTGGACGGAGGGCAGGAGACGGTGAGAGGGAACGGGCTAGAGAAGGGTCCAAGAGGGGTGCAAGCCAGCCGCCGAGAAGCCCTAGGGTTCCGAAGGTGCCAACTGTCTATTTAAAGGGCACTGATGGAGTATAGGGGGCTGAATACGATAGGACGAGAGGTGGAATGAATGTCGATTGTAAATTCTAAGATCTGACGTACTTACTCATGGGCACTCCGGCACCTATTTTTTCTGGTTCCGATAAATAACCCCCATGGGTTTGCTTTAGATGAGTAATTAGGGATGGATGGGAGTCTTTTAGGGATATTTCATCGTTGTGAATATTTAGTATATAGAGGAAATTTGAGAAAGACAAAAATGAAAAGTTCAAAACAATAAAAACAATCTAGAAAGAAAAAAACGTTGTGCAAATCCTCGGAGCTGGGAATCGATTGAGTCATTTGAAATAATGTTTTGTATAGAACGCGCTCAGATATAGATCGAACGTGAATTGGTGAACCATATTTGTCATTAACGTTTAGATTTTTTACGGTTGTTTACCTTTTTAATCAAGTTGAGATATGGTGTGTGTAGTTCTATGGCGGATCAAGGAGGTACTTTTTTGGCATATTTCTGCTGGGGATTGTTGCTTAAACGCTGGGTTTTGAGGTAGGAATCGATATTTGTAGATTGCTGTCATGTTTTATGAGAAGATAGTATGCAGGAAGGCAATCGAGGAAGTCCTTTCGGACCCGAGCAGTGGATATCATAACTTGGTTAGAAATATATTTCACGGAGAGGAGTATCGCCCTCATCTACTATTACATTTAATCATACAAAGTCGGTTTTTTCGCTAACTGACATTCACCACTTTCTCTCATTTCTGAGTGAAGGCAGCTACAGCATCCAGAACAAACTTCGCCGTCTCCTCGGGCCTGCTAAGCATGGGAGAATGGCTACTCGCCAACTCTCTGATCGTTATATCGCCTCCAGCCGCCTTCGCCATCTCAGCGGTCATCATTTGGGCCTCAAACGGCCACGCCTTGTCCTCTACCGTCGCCAAATACCACACCGGCACATCCATCCACCCGGAATATGCATGTGTTCCATCCTCCGTCATGGGAAGCTGGGCCTGCTTCGTGAGCTTCGATACCCAATACTCGCCTTCCGCGACGGGCAGGTCGTGGTAAAATAATTCCCGGGCTGGAACGGCGAGTATCACGAATCCTTCCGGGGTGAGCTTCCATATCGGCGGAGGCTGGCCATCGAAGCTTTCAAGGAAGCCGATGTTGGTTTGGACGAATCCGGTTGCGATCATGGCTAGGCCAATTACATGGCCGGTTGTTGTAGGTGACGAGCCGGCTTCCTTTGGACGTGTGAGCCCTTTGACTAGAAAGTCCCTTGTATTAGCTTTGGGGTCTCACAAAAAGAACAATCTCGAAGGTGATTCTATGACGGAAATTTGCATATAGAACAGTTTAGGATGAAGATGGTTAACTTACTAGCACTTCCACCAACAAACCCTCCGAAAGAGTGTACAACTAACACCACATCTTGCCCTTTGGCCGTCTCAGCGGTAATTGCATTACGCACGGCAGTGATATCTTCAAGTAGCGTTGTGGTAGGCGATGAAAGCGTAGATGGGAGGGTAACAGCGACGCATTTGTAGTCTTGTGATGAGAGAAGTGCCGTAACTTTATTCCACGCCTCGGCAGTATGCCATGCTCCTGGAACAAAGATAATGGATGGTTTTTGAGCCATAATTAGCACACCTTTCCTTGATAACTAAATAAGAACAGACAGTCCAAGTTGTGTAGAAGTAGAAAAGAGAATAGCAAGTTTCAAATGGTGAAACTTCTAGTCGATAAAATTTGATATTGAAAATACAATGGCTAATGAAACAAAGTACGTCAATATGAAGGGACTTGCATATTCCTTACAACTGGCAGCTTTTTATATGGATTAAGCACTCCCGATATGTCCGATCTTTTAGACAGGAACCCGATACCTTTTCGTGGTCATTTGCCCGCGGGCTGACCTCAGCGTGCATTGCCGGGTCGCTAGCATTCCCGATGCAAAACTTCCTAAATAGGAGGACAGGGATGCGATTTCTCCTATTCCCAGACTCGCTTATTTTTGTCGGACCCGAGAAAGAACAAATAGGTCCCGCTTTCTCCGGCCTGCTCACGTTTCAATCGCCTACCTTTTTGATATATGTAAGATTAATCTGGGGATGGTTTCTAGGTTGTAGATGTCTTTAGAGCCGAAATCCATCCAATCACGCGTTGAGTTAGGTTTTCCCATTTTCAACATATATTTGATCCTTGAATCTATGCTGTATTTGTCTAGAGATCCAACTTCGTACGAATGTTGAAATTTCCCTGTCTAAATGTATATAGCACTAGACTTGTTAATTACATGTGTCTCAAACGATGTCATGTGACAGCATAACTTAACTTATTGGGAAAGAAACGAGTTCTTGAGGTAAATATTTGTGTAGAATGTCAGCTGAGGATTTACACACCTCTTTATTACATACAAAGTGAAGCAGACAGAGAGACTTGCTATTTTTCTACGCAAAATTATAAGTATTTTAGCAGCAGCTTTCTGAGCGCCTGATCTAATCCCCCGAGCGCTTGGGAAGCGAGCGGCTCGGCAAGCCAGTGATATTACGCCTTGGGTTGATAAACCTATGAATTAGAATTATGATTGTGTTCTCGTTATAGAGGAAGTGATTTTTCTGCATCAGCTGGAAAAGTCTTAGTCTGGCATGCTACCTACTATTTAAATGTGACTGTGACTGTGACTGTAGATCGTAAACCCCATGCTCCAAGGAATGGCAGTAGGAGATGTCCCTTGTCACTTTTCGTGTCTTTTTCTTTTAGTCACACTAGAACTAGCTCTAAGCATAGCACCTTACGTGCATTTGTATTGTATACCTGAGTTGATGTTTTACGTTTCTTGCAGGAATTCTGTTAGAGATGGAATAGATACAAAGTAGCAAATTACAAGCTTAATCGTAGGAAGTCCGACCCTTTCTCTTCTCGCTTGATAAAAAGAAGCCGCCAACCTACAACATACCTCCATCCATAGATATTTCCTATTCTAGCCCACTAATCATCAGTTAATCCATTCTGCCAGCATACATCTCCAAAACAAATGTCTTCGGCTCTGGGTCTATACTCAGCTAACTTTGAGTTTCGTCTATACAGCGCAAGTTATAGGTGAACATATTGGGCTTCAAGTAGGTTACCAATCCACCAAATTCCGCTCCATAGCCAAGGCAAGTATGCCGTCTATCCCGCTTCCATGGTTTATTGGAAGTTCATCATATTTTATTAACCATTCCACATTCCACATTCGCTGTTTCTGACTCGACTTTGAACAGAGAATACGGCAGCGTCTAGTGGAAACACGGATAGAAATTTAGCTGGAGTTTTATCCTTCTTCGATATATCTCCCAAATAGTTGCGAACTTAAACATTCTATCTGGAGCCTAATACTGGATACATGCCCAAATTTAGATTTTGTTACCTAGCTTCTCTCCATAAAATTTCAGCCGACCATTCCACATAATTGTTATCCTTCGATAAATCTTCCAATCGTATCATCAAGATAGCTCCTATCATTCACCAACCTCCCAGATCTCCATGACCATCATCTCATCACGAGCAACTACTAGAACCAATCTCCCATCTTGAAGAAACCTAGTTTTCCAAAGAGCTGTTGTAACTTCGCCTACTTGCCCTACTAAATTTCCACTCTCCAAGTTCCATAGCTTT
>Ga0247734_1001222_pt1 | contig 19867 bp, 21 predicted proteins | sample UWRJL103311B2_FD_180933 | JGI IMG/M metagenome (GOLD analysis project Ga0247734, IMG submission 180933) | Plant litter microbial communities from Arlington Agricultural Research Station in Wisconsin, United States - UWRJ-L103-311B-2 | ecosystem: Environmental > Terrestrial > Plant litter >... | reverse complement strand
ACCCAATCCTGGCCATTCACGCCCCCTTTTCGCTGCCCAAGACCTGCCGCTCGTTAATGTGAGCGGACCGACCACTTGAGCGAGGCCTATCAGCACCTCGGAACGGCTGAGATTGGGAACTTTCCTGCCGGGCAGCTTTCGGGATCGGAAGGGTCGAAAGCCGCCAGTGCGCTAGTGTCACGACCGTTAGCGTGAAACCCCTATGGTGTCGTCGCGATGCTCGACAGATCAGTCTTTGGGTCGATCTGCACCCCCGCTTCCTTTCGTTCGGAGTAGCGATCGACGAGCTGGGCCGCGTGCGGCCGAAGCAGAACCGTGAACCGCACCAGCTCCTCCATCACGTCAACGATCCGATCGTAATAGCTGGACGGCTTCATGCGCCCGGCGTCGTCAAACTCCTGAAATGCCTTGGCGACGCTCGACTGGTTCGGGATCGTCACCATTCGCATCCAGCGGCCGAGGACGCGCAGCGTGTTGACGCTGTTGAACGACTGCGAACCGGCCGACACCTGCATGACCGCGAGCGTGCGGCACTGTGTTGGTCGCATCCCACCTATCGAGAGCGGCAGATGGTCGATTTGGGTTTTGATGATGCCCGTGACCTGGCCGTGCCGTTCAGGAGAACACCACACATGGCCTTCCGACCACATCGACAGCTCGCGCAGTTCGTGGACGGCCGGATGATCGTCGCCGGCCACCTGTTCGGGCAACGGCAGCGTCGAGGGATCGTATATGCGCGTCTCGCAGCCGAAGAATTGCAGCAGGCGAGCCGCTTCCTCGACACACAGCCGCGAGAACGATCGCTCGCGCAGGGAACCGTACAGCAGCAAAATACGCGGCGGGGGATCACCTGCGCCAAGACCAAGGGCGGGCCGTTCGATTGCATAGCGCCGATCGAGCGCGGGGAGGTTGTCGGGATCGGAGAGCTGGCGCAGTGGCATCAGAGGACTTTCACGAGATAGGCAGCCGATGTCGGGCAGAGCGTGGTGAACTCGCGCGAGCTAGCGATCGACGCCGGGGCCGTCTTGCGATCGGCCGCAGCATAGCCGCTGGCGGCGAAGAACGGCGCGGCCGTGTTGGTGAGGAGGTGGAGGCGTAAGACGCCCAGATCCCTCGCGCGGTCTTCAAGCAGGCCGAGCATTACGCGGCCCAAGCCATCGCCGCGCCGATTGGCGACGACCAGAAGCGAGCGGAGCAGGCGGTCGGCTCCCTGCCCTTCAAGCCCGCCATAGCCAGCCAGGCCGACGTCATCATCGAACCTAAAGAAGGTCCGGCCGAAGTCGACCAGATCGGCGACAGGCAGGCCCGAGGCGGCGAGCGCGTCGCGCAGCCCGTCCATTTTGTCGGGATCGAGTGCGGTGACACGCAGCGGCGTCATGCCATGCTGATCCTGATCGCGAGCGCGGCGAGTGTCACCAACAGCACCGGTATCGTCAGCGTCGCGCCAACCTTGAAATAATAGCCCCAACCAATCCGGATGCCCTTTTGCCCGAGGACGTGCAGCCAGAGCAGCGTGGCGAGCGAGCCAATCGGCGTGATCTTGGGGCCAAGGTCGCAGCCGATGACGTTGGCGTAGATCATGGCTTCCTTGATCGCGCCTGTGGCGTGCGTCGCGTCGATTGACAGCGCGCCCACCAGTACGGTCGGCATGTTGTTCATCACCGACGACAGCAGCGCGGCGATGATCCCTGTCCCGAACGCCGCGCCCCACACGCCGCCTTGCGCGGTGCTATTGAGCAGGCCGGCAAGGTGGTCGGTCAAGCCGGCATTCCGCAGGCCGTAGACGACCAGGTACATGCCGAGCGAGAAGATCACGACCTGCCACGGCGCACCAGCCAGCACCTTGCGCGTCTGAATGACATGGCCGCGCGCGGCGATGATGAGCAGGAGGACCGCGCCGGCAGCGGCAACGGCGCTGACCGGCACGCCGATAGGTTCGAGCAGAAAGAAGCCGGCGAGCAGCAGTGCGAGGACGACCCAACCCGCCTTGAACGTGGCAGGATCGCGGATCGCGTCAGCGGGCGCGCGGAGCTGCGCCACGTCATAGCTGGCCGGTATATCGCGCCCGAAGAACAGTAGAAGCACAGCCAGCGTCACGGCGATCGACGACAGATCGACCGGTACCATCACCGAGGCATAATCGGCAAAGCCGATACGGAAGAAGTCGGCCGACACGATGTTGACGAGGTTGGAGACGATCAGCGGCAGGCTGGCGGTATCGGCGATGAACCCCGCCGCCATGACGAACGCCAGCGTCGCCTTGTCCTTGTATCCCAGCGCACGCAGCATCGCGACGACGATTGGCGTCAGGATCAGCGCCGCGCCGTCATTAGCGAACAGCGCCGATACAGCCGCGCCGAGCAGCACTATAAGAACGAACAGCCGGCGACCATGTCCCCTGCCCCAGCGCGCGACGTGGAGCGCCGCCCATTCGAAGAATCCGGCTTCATCGAGCAAGAGGCTGACGATGATGATCGCGACAAACGTCGCGGTCGCGTTCCAGACGATGCCCCATACCACCGGCACGTCGGAGAGCGAGACGACCCCGGCGAGCAGTGCGACGGCCGCGCCACCCAGCGCACTCCAGCCGATACCCAGACCCTTGGGTTGCCAGATGACGAGCGCGATCGTGACGACGAAGATAGCGAGCGCGAGCAGCATCAGGCGATGCGCTGACCCGAGGCATCTACGACCTGTTCGCCGTCTTCCTTGGCAAACGCGCCTTGTTGAGCCTCCGGCAGCAGATCGAGGACCGCTTCGGAGGGTCGACACAGCCTCACGCCGAGCGGTGAGACAACCAGCGGCCGGTTGATGAGGACCGGATGCGCCATCATCGCGTCCACCAGCGCGTCGTCTGACAGCGCATTGTCACTAAGGCCCAGCTTCGAATAGGGCGTTCCCTTCTCACGAAGTAGATCGCGGGGCGTGATCCCGGCGCGATCGATCAGCTCGACCAGCAGCGCGCGCGAGGGCGGCGTCTTCAGATATTCGACCACATGCGGCTCGATGCCGGCATTGCGGATCATCGCCAGCGTATTGCGCGACGTGCCGCACTCGGAGTTGTGGTAGATCACGATATCGACGGCCACGAGGCGTCCTTTCAGCAGCAGGGGGTGAGTTCGGCCAGAAGCGGCGCGCACACTTCAGGCGAGCCGGCGCAGCAATCCTTGACGAGGAACAGCGTCAGCGCGCGAAACCCGTCTAGATCGGCGCGGTAGATGATCGACCGGCTATGCCGTTCCGAGCGCACTATGCCGGCGCGCGCAAGAATGCCGAGGTGCGCGGACATGGTGTTCTGCGGCACGTCGAGCTGGCGGGCGATTTCACCCGCTGCCATGCCGTTCGGTTCATGCCGCACCAGCAGGCGGAACACATCGAGCCGCGTGCCTTGCGCGAGCGCGCCCAATGCGGAGATGGCCGAATCGTTTTCCATATATCTAGCTTAATGGATATATGTGATTCTGCCTACCTACACTCGCCCGTCAGGTGCGCCAGTTGATGGAACGACGCGCGGCGAGCGCGGGGCGTTTCGCTGTTGACGGTCTTCCAACGGTCTGCGTGCGTCAGAACTCCGGCTCAGAATGTCTGCTTCCCAGATCGGCAACTTGCCTCAGCTACGACCGCCTTTGGGTCGGTTGCTGACAGAGCGGCGTGCAATCCTTCCCGTGACCACGTTCAGTAAACGGCCAATCACGGCCGTGGAGACGAACGATGGGACACGCACAATATGATCCTGCCACGCATCGCCGCCCTGTGTGGAATGCGGGCAAGACAGTCGGCACGAAGCGACCGCTGACGCAAAAGCAAATCTGGGCCGTTCGCTTCTTCTTGGATCGGGAGTGCCGTCTCCGCGACAGGGCGCTCTTCGACCTGGCGATCGACAGCAAGTTGCGAGGCTGTGATCTCGTAAAAATCAAGATTGGCGACCTCGTCTCCGGGGCTGATATTAGAACCCGGGCGATCGTTACACAGCAGAAGACCGGACGCCCTGTCCAATTCGAGCTTACGGCCGATGTCAGAGCAAGCCTTCTCGCGTGGCTCGAACGCCGAGGTGGTAGCGTCCAGGACTACGCATTTCCGAGCCGCGTCGACCACGCGGGGCACCTTAGCACGAGGCAATATGCTCGTTTGGTGGATGAGTGGGTCGACGCGGTCGGACTTCGCCGCGCCGAATACGGGACGCACTCGCTTCGTCGCACGAAAGCGTCGATGATCTACAAGGCCTCCGGCAATCTCCGGGCGATCCAGATCCTGTTGGGCCACACGAAGATCGAGAACACTGTAAGATACCTCGGCGTGGACATCGAGGATGCCCTGACCCTCGCAGAACGCACCGAAATTTAACATTGGGGCGGCCCATCTGACGACGGATGGGTCGTTCCTATGCCCGGCGAGATCCGCCCCAAATCTCGCTACTCCTAGACGATGTTGTGGACGGCAGCATTCTTCAAGACCGGTCGCCTACATCACAGAAGTTGGTCCAACAGCGACGCTCTTTGCATCTGCCTCTTCGGCCCACGAAGGATCGTTCCGCAAGCCGTACTTCGATCCGACCACTTAATTGGCACCAAAGCCCGTTGAACGAGAAAGCACTTCCCAGCGACCAACCTCCGCCCGCATATCGTCTAGTTTCTCATCGACCAGTCCGAGGGCATCTTCGCCGAGGAACAGCCGAGTCGGCGGGTTCTTCTCCTCAACTATCGCCAGCAGCGCCCGCGCCGCCTTCGCCGGATCGTTCGGCTGATTGCCGCTCTTGGCCTGTCGCGCAGCCCTTATGGGGTCCATCACTGCGTCATAATCCGCGATGCTACGCGGCGTCCGATCCATCGAGCGGCCAGCCCAGTCTGTGCGAAACTGCCCCGGTGCCAGCGTCGTAACTTTTATACCGAACGCAGCCACCTCCTTGCCGAGCGCCTCAGAAATGCCCTCCAGCGCGAACTTGCTGCCGCAATAGAAGCTGATCCCTGGCATGGTGATGAACCCGCCCATAGAGGTTACGTTGACGATATGCCCGCGGCGGCGCTTACGCATACCGGGCAACACGGCCTGCATCATCGCAACCGGACCGAACACATTCGCGGCGAACTGCCGCTGGAGATCATCCATCGACGATTCCTCGAGCACACCTTCATGGCCGTAACCAGCGTTGTTCACCAAGACATCGATAGGACCGTCATCGCGCTCGGCTGCGGTTGTCGCCAGAGGAATGGAAGCGAAGTCAGTCACGTCGAGCAGCATCGGGCTCGCGCGGTCCGGTGCGAGTGAAGCGAATGCGTCCGCATCTTCCTGGCGCCGCACCGTCCCGATGACCCGGTGACCGGCCTTCAAGGCGCCCTCAGCAAATGCTCGGCCAAGCCCAGAGCTGACGCCGCTGATCAGAAAAACTTTTTGGCGATTGTCTGTCACGCGTACACTCCTGCAGGACAAGCTGTCTATATCATGATATAGATGTGCAATGAGTGAACACAAGATGGAAGCAGGTATGAAGCGTCGGGGGGAACCGGTGCGCCAGCGTGTGCTCGATGCGGCAGAGCGTCTCCTGCGTGATGGCAAGGCAGAGTTCTCGATGCGTGATCTTGCCTCGGAAGCCGGGGTCAGCTTCGCGACACCCTTCAATCAGTTCGGCAGCAAGCCGGCGATCATGCACGCGCTGTCGGCGCGCCGCATAGACGCGATGCTGACGCGCTTAAGTGAAACGCCGCAGCCGCAGCACGCCGCCGACCGTGTAGCGCTGGCTATCGACATCGCAGTCGCGGTCATGCTCGACGAGCCGATCGTGAACCGCGCGGTCATGGCCTGGATAGGGACCGGGAGCGCGGCGTCGGGCGAAGTGAGATCAAATTCCACCGCCTTATGGGCACACGCCCTCGGCGACGGAATCGGACTATCTTCGCCCCGCCGGGATGAGGCATGCCGCATTCTGCCTTCGCAACTCGCGCTCGCTTTCCGGGGCGCGCTGTCCTTCTGGACCGCCGGCGAGCTTGCCGATGAGGAACTCGGCCAGGCTGCGCGGCAGATCGCCGGCACGCTTCTTCGAGCATATTCTTTCGACTAGGGGGCGGGAGCTGGAGCTCTTGAAGCCAGCGTTCAACAACGAAGTCTGTTTCTTGTGCGGAGCCGCCGTTCGCGCGGCGCATGCCGATCGAGCGGCCCAGCCAGCTGCCCACAAAGCTGAACGGAGAGAGTTCAATCCTGTAAGTTTACGATCATTGTTGATCGGTCCAGATGCGTGCCGATGGCACATGCAACTCTAATCGTGATGTGCAGCGGCGGCACCTATTTCGATCGCGACCATTACGTCGACGCTCACCTACCCTTGGCGCTTGCCTGCTGGCAGCGGCACGGGCTGAAGAGCGCCTCCGCCTTCTTCCCACGTGACGCCAACGCTGCGGATGTTTCCGTGGGTATCTACCGGTTCCGCGACGAGGACGCGCTGCACGCCGCACTCGCATCAGCCGAAGCGGATGCCGTGATGGCCGACGTTCCCCGCTTCACGGATGCAACCGTGTCCCGGATCGTGGGCACGCCGTTCTAATCGTACCGAGCCTCGCTTGGGCGGAGCTGACGGCGAAGGGCACTGACCGACCCACTTCCTTTCAAAAATACAGGGCAAGCGCGATGACGTTTTCTGATCTCAAGGTATTCGTCGTCGGCGGCAGCCGCGGCATCGGCGCCGCGATCGTGCGGCGTTTCGCCGCCGCCGGCGCAACGGTGATGTTCACCTATGCCGCCTCGGCCGCGGCGGCGGACCAGCTCGCCGCCGAGACCGGTGCGCAAGCGCTCCAGGCGGATGCGGGGACGCGCGACGAGCTGATCACGGCGATACGTGACGCCGGCCCGATCGACATCTTCGTCTATAATGCCGGTCTGCTGGTGTTCGGCGATCCGCTGACGCTCGATGCCGACGAGGTTGACCGCATGATCGACGTCAATGTGCGGGGAGCCTATTTTGGCAGCGTCGAGGCGTCCCGCCTGATGCCCGACGGTGGGCGCATCCTCGTCATCGGATCCGACACTGCCGACAGCATGCCGTTCCCGGGCCTCGCGGCGTACGTGCTGACCAAGGCGGCGGTGCAGGGCATGGCGCGCGGTCTGGCCCGCGACCTGGGTCCACGCGACATCACGATCAACGTGATTCAGCCAGGCCCTACCGATACCGACATGAACCCGGCCGACGGTCCGCGCGCGGCCGGCATGCTCGAGCCGATGGCCATCAAGCGCTACGGCACCGCCGACGAGGTCGCGAGCCTGACGCTCTATCTCGCCGGACCGCAGGCACGCGGGATAACGGGTGCAATGCACACGATTGACGGCGGCTTCGCCGCCTGATTTCCGGCATTCACCCAGCCAGCCAAGCAGAAAATGGCGATATGGACGATCCGGTCGAAATCGTCAGCGTCGATGCCATCTGTCAGGTCACGACCGAAACTCGCTTCGAAAAAAGTTCGACATCGAGTGACCGACAACGCTTAGCGCGCGAATAAGAGATCATGCGCTCGGACTTCCTCTCGAGATTGATCTCAAGGCCCTCGCCGAGCACGGCGCCGGTCAGCCGTGAGCGTCCGTCCCGAACCGCGCCGGACGCCTGGAGCAGCCTGATGGTGGCGGCGCAGAACGGACACGGCGGCGCCTATCGGCGGCTCCTTGGCGAGATGTCGGAGTGGCTCACGCGCTACTTTCAGCGGCGCCTGCCACCAGGCGACGTGGACGACGCCGTCCAGGAGACGCTGTTCGCAGTCCATCGGCGACGCCACACCTATGATCCTCAGTACCCCCTGGGCCCCTGGCTGGCGGCCATCGCCAAGAACAAATGGGTCGACCAGCTGCGCAGTCTGGCGCGTCGCCCAAGGGACGAGCTGCCCGACGAGATCGCCGTCAGCGACCACGAGGCCTCGGTGGTCAGCAGCTCGGTTCTGGCCAGCCTGCTCGACGAGCTCCGCCCCGCGCAGGCCCAGGCGATCCTGCTGGTCAAGGTGCGGGGCTACAGCGTGGAGGAGGCGTCAGGCGAGATCGGCCTTTCCGTCTCCGCCGTGAAGATGAACATCCACCGCGGGCTGGCGCGCCTGACGGCCATCATTGAGAAGACTCCCGATGTCGAGTGAATCCCTGATCGTTGATCTATCATCCGACCTCGTGCCCGTGCAGCGCCGCAGCATGGTGCGTGAAGGCGGGCTCGTCCTCGCGCTCGGCGCGGTGGAACTCGCGCTGTTCCTGGGCCTGGGCGCGATGCGGCCGGACATGAGCCACATGGCCGGTTCGCCCTATCTGCTGTGGCGGGTGGGAAGCCTCGGCCTGCTCGCCGTGGTCGCCTGCGTGCTGGCGATCCGCTCCTTTTCCCCGACGGCGCGGCCGCGCCAGGGGCTGATGCTCGCCTGCGTCCTGGCGATCGCAGCCATCGTGGTAGGCGCCTTCGTCACGCCCGACGGCGCGGGCGAGCGGGGGCTGCTGGATCGCATCGATCCGGCCAGTGGCATGCTGTGCGCCGCGTCTATTTTCGTGCTCTCGCTGCCGATTGTGGCGCTGCTAGGCGCTCTGATGCGGAGGGCCGCGCCGACCCAGCCCCGGCTCAGCGCGCTCGCCTCCGGCATCGCCGCCGGCGCCTGCGGAGCCTTCGTGTTCGCCTTCTGCTGCCCCTTCAACGACCCGCTCTACGTGGTAGTTTGGTATTCCGTCGGGTGCGCCGCCGTGGCGGCCGCTGCCCGATGGCGCCTGCCGCGACGCTTCCGACTTTGAACTGATCCGACGCGGCAGATCACGAGCCGCACAATCCCTAACCAGCGATCACCAACCCACCCGGATTTCGGGACGGGAGACGTGTGCCTGCATCACAGAAAGGAACCATGCCATGAAGACCATCACCGCCGCTAAGTCCCCGGATCGCGACTGGCTCAAGACCTACTACTATCTGCGCTTCGCGGTCTCCGCGATCTGGGTCGCGCTCGCCTTCACGGTCGCGAAGGCCATGCCGCCGCTGGCTGCGGTGATGCTCGTCGCCTATCCCGCATGGGACGCGCTGGCGAACTATCTCGACGCCAGCCGGAGCGGCGGCCTGACGCGCAACAAGAGCCAGATGCTCAACTTCGTCGTCAGCGTCGTGACCGCCGTCGCCGTCGCCGCGACCTTGCCGCACGGCATGCATCCCGTCCTCCAGATCTTCGGCGTGTGGGCCGTACTCTCCGGCCTCTTTCAACTCCTCACCGGAGTAAGCCGCTGGAAGTCCTATGGCGCGCAGTGGGCGATGATCCTGAGCGGCGCCCAGTCGGGTCTCGCCGGAGCGCACATGCTCAGCAAGGCCGCCGGCGCGGCGCCGGTCAGCATCGCCGACATCGCGCCCTACGCCGCCTTCGGCGCCTTCTACTTCCTCATCTCGGCGGTCTTGCTGACCATCAGCGACGCGCGCCGACGCTCGAACGCGGTCGCGGCCTGACGCGCACGCCAACACCTTTGGCGCCGGACCTGTCTGCGCCGCTCCACGAAAGGATTGAACCATGTCCATCGACGTCAAATACCGCACCGCCGCCACCGCGAACGGGGGCCGCGATGGACGCACCCGCACCGAGGACGGGAAGCTCGACCTCCAGCTGTCCACGCCGAAGGCGCTCGGCGGCGCCGGTGGCGAGGGGACCAACCCGGAACAGCTGTTCGCGTCGGGTTACGCCGCGTGCTTCCTCAGCGCGATGAAGTTCGCCGCGCACGAGCTGAACCTCCAGGTCCCGACGGGTGCGGCGGTGACGGCGACCGTCGGGATCGGCATGCGCAGCGAAGGCGGCTTCGGTCTGGATGTCGAGCTTGCCGTGGCGCTGCCGGGCGTAGAACGCAACGACGCCCAACGTCTGGTTGAGGCTGCTCACCAGACCTGCCCCTACTCCAATGCGACGCGAGGCAATATCGACGTTCGCCTCAGCATCGTCTGACCTTGATGGGTCTGGCCATGTCCGAACCCGTCCCCTTTCCGAGCGGCGCTTCGCGCCTTGGCAAACATCGAAAGGTAGCCTTCGCATGCGCAGCTTCGACGCAATCATCATCGGCGCCGGCCAGGCGGGTCCGGCGCTCGCCGGCCGGCTGAACGATGCCGGCCTGTCGGTCGCCATCATCGAGCGCCATCATGTTGGCGGCACATGCGTCAACACCGGGTGCAGGCCTACCAAGACGCTCGTGGCGAGCGCCTATGCCATCCACACCGCGCGGCGTGGCGCAGACTACGGCTTCAGTGTCGCAGGGCCAGTTGACGTCGACATGAAGGCAGTCGCAGACCGGGCGGACAGGATCATCCGGGATGGACGGGCGGGTAACGAAAGCTGGCTGTTCGGCATGGCCAACGTCGAGCTCATCCGGGGGCATGCGCGCTTTGAGAGTTCCGGCGTCGTCACCGTTGATGGGGAACGACTGACCGCACCGCGCATCTTCATCAACGTCGGCGGCAGGGCTGTGGTGCCGGAAATGCCGGGCGCGGACCAGGTGCCGCTCCTCACCAATACCGACATCGTCGCGCTCGACGCGCTTCCCCGGCATCTCGTGGTGATCGGCGGAAGCTACATCGGGCTGGAGTTCGCCCAGATGTATCGGCGCTTCGGCGCCGAGATCACAATTGTGGAGCGGATGGACCGGCTCATCGCGCGGGAGGACCCCGACGTGTCGGACGCCGTCCGACAAATCCTAGAGGCCGAGGGCATCACGATCCGGACGGGTGCGGACTGCATCGGCTTCGCGCGCAGCGGCGCGGACGTCGAGGTGCGTGTGGACTGCGCTGAGGACGCGCAGCCGGTCGTCGCCAGCCACGTCCTGATGGCGGTCGGGCGGCGGCCGAACACCGACGACCTCGGGCTGGAGGTCGCCGGCGTGGCAGTGGATGCACGCGGCTATATCACCGTGGACGACAGGCTGGAGACCAGCGTCCCGGGCATCTGGGCGCTGGGCGACTGCAACGGTCGCGGCGCCTTCACGCACACTGCCTATAACGATTTCGAGATCGTCGCCGCGAACCTCTTGGACGGGGAGGACCGCCGGGTCAGCCAGCGTCTGCCTGGCTACGCGCTCTACATCGATCCTCCGCTCGCACGGGTGGGCATGACCGATGCCGAGGCGGCCAGGACCGGACGACGGCTGCTCCATTCCAAGCGGCCGATGTCCCGCGTCGGTCGCGCAGTGGAGAAGGGCGAGACGCAGGGGTTCATGAAGGTCGTGGCCGACGCCGAGACCCGCCGCATTCTCGGCGCAGCGATACTGGGAACGAGCGGCGACGAGGCGATCCACGGCGTCCTCGACATGATGAATGCCGACCAACCGATCGAGCAGCTTCGCTGGGCGGTGCCCATCCATCCCACAGTGTCAGAACTGATCCCGACATTGCTGCTCGATCTTCAACCTGGGAATGGAGAGGCGTGATGCGAATGATCGGTCTGATTGGAGGCATGAGCTGGGAAAGCTCGGCGGAATATTATCGCCTCCTCAACGAAGGCGTTCGCATCCGTTTGGGTGCAACCGCTTCGGCCCGTTGCCTTTTATGGTCGTTCGATTTTGCGGAAATCGAGGCGCTGCAACATGCCGGCGACTGGAGCCGCCTCACCGAGCGGATGGTGGACGCCGCACGGCGGCTGGAGGCAGCCGGAGCGGACCTGCTTCTGATCTGCACGAACACCATGCACAGGATGGCGCACGACGTGCAAAGCTCCGTTAGCATTCCGCTGATCCACATCGCCGATCCCACCGCGGAGCGGATCGTGGCCGCCGGGCTCCAGAAGGTCGGGCTGCTCGGCACGGCATTCACCATGGAGCAGGATTTCTACAAAGGGCGCCTGACCGAACGCTACGGTTTGGAGGTGATAGTTCCCGAGGAGCAGGACCGCGCGACCGTGCACCGGATCATCTATGATGAATTGGTCACAGGACGGATAGAGTCCTCGTCGCGAGAGGCCTACCGGGCGGTGATCAGGCGTCTTGTCGGTGCCGGTGCCCAGGCGGTGATCCTTGGCTGTACCGAAATCATGCTGCTTATCGGCCAAGAAGACAGCCCCGTGCCGATATTCGACACCACGGACATTCATGCGGCAGCGGCGCTCGATCATGCGCTGGGCACCGTCAAGGGCATCGATAAAGCGCGGCGGACTGCGGAGTGAGCAACGAAGCGATCATCGAGACTGAACCGCGCCGGGAAGCATCGTCGAAGGCGACCCGCTTCATCTTAGCATCGGGACTGGCGTCGCTCCTCATCGGCGCTGCGGAGCCCGAAACGCGGGTCGCCGTGACGCTGCAGCCCGACCTCGCCGAGGACGCGAGCGGCCGGCTGCTGGTGTTCGCCGCACGGGCGACGAGCGAGAATATGACAAGCGACGCTGTCGACCTTGAGCGTGGAGAGGACGTATCGGTCGCGGCGCGCGACGTGGCGAGTTTTGGAACCAGTCGCTCCGCGACGATCAATACACGGACAGCGGCCTTCCCCGCCAGCTTCGCAACGCTGGCGCCGGGCACCTACCGCGTGCAGGCGGTGCTCGATCGCAACGGCGACTACAACTTTACCGGTCGGGGACCTGGGGACCTCGCATCCAAGGTCGTCACAGTACACTTCCCGCTATCATCGATGCCGACCCTCCAACTCGAGCATGCGGTGCCGCCGGAGACCGACCAGTTCGACACGACCGGGCTGCCTCTCGTCGCGGCGGAGCAGATCGCCGCATCCCGACCGCATCTTCACGATGAGCGAATGCCATCCAAAGTGCTGACGCGCTTTCACGGCGCGAACCAGGCGGTGGCCGCATGGGTGCTGACCCCGCCGGGCTATAACGCCATGTCGCGCACGACCTATCCCACCGTCTACACGGCCACTGCGTTCGGCACGGGACACAAGCTGGCCGGCCAGCAGCTTTCGCGCATGTGGCACCTGATGAAAACCGGCGTCATGCCGCCGATGATCTGGGTCGCCCTTGATCACTCGTCTCGGAACGGCACGACTGAATTCGCCGACGGCGTGAACAACGGCCCTTTGGGCGAGGCGCTGGTCGAGGAGGTTATTCCCGCCCTCGAAGCCAAATACAGAATGGATGCCAAACCGTCCGGCCGTTTTCTGACGGGGCACAGCTCGGGCGGCTGGTTCGCGCTCTGGGCTATCGTCCGCTACCCGCAACTCTTCGGCGGCAGCTGGGCGACGGCGCCCGACCCGGTCGATTTCCACGACTTTCTCGGCGTCGATCTCTATGCAGCCGGCGCGAACATGTATCGTGCCCCTGACGGCAAGCCGCGCCCGCTCGAACGCGATCACGACAAGGTGCTCGGCACTATCGAGGAAGCTGCCCGGCTGGAAAGCGTTCTCGGTCACAGCGGCGGGCAGCTCCGCTCGTTCGAATGGGTCTTTTCTCCTCGCCAGCGCGACGGCGAGCCCGCCTTCCTGTTCGACCGGGAAACTGGCGCTGTCGATCCTGCCGTCGCGGCCTATTGGCGTGAGCGCTACGACATCGGGCACCGGATCGAAGCCGACTGGCCGCGGCTGGGCAGGTATGTCGATGGCAAGGTCCATGTCGTGGTTGGAACCGCCGATTCCTACTACCTCGACGGTCCGGTGCGTCAGCTCGATGCCGCGTTTCGCAAAGTCGGCGGTCACGCCGACTTTCGCTACGTGCCAGGCGCGACGCACAGCATGCCGATGCTCTACACGACAGACGGCGACCGCAACGCATTGTGGAAGGAGATGTCGCGCGCGATATATGCGATGGCCAGACCCGGCCAAATGTGGGGTGCACCTTCTCGCGCCGTTTTTACCCCGCCACCGCCCGCGCGAGCGCGCCAGCACTGATCTTGCAGTTTATCCGGAAGCCTTGAGTCACTGCTGGGCCGCACATCATGCGGTCGCGTTTACGAGATGGTCCGTTACCGTCGAGATGAATGCGCGAAGACGCTGAAGACGCCGTAGGTCCCGGTGGTATCCCATCCAGATGTCTCGCGCTGGAGGTTGCGTCGGCACTTCCAGTGTGCGGATCCCCGGGATCTGATTGCCGACTACGCGGGGCAGGACAGCGATGCCAATGCCTTGCCGGCACATGCGCCCCTGGACGTTGCGGTTGTTCGATCGCACGACCGGTCTTGCGTTCGGGAAGCTCTCGATGAGCCACGCGATGTCGGGAAAATGACCCGTGGATGTGTCGTGGGTGATCAGCCGGGATCCGGTCCCGTCGCCATATTTGGGATCAGCTGCTTCCTCGGCGATGTAGGCGCCATATTCGAGCCTGAAGAGCCGCCGCTGAACGACATCGGCAGTGTCGAACGGAACAATACGAAAGGCGACGTCGGCCTCCCGTTGGGCAAGGTTGAACAGGCGCGTGCCGGTCAGTATCTCGACGTCGACATTGGGATAGGCCTTTGAGAAGTCCGCCAGGATGGGGGGCAGGACATAGGCCCCGAACCAGTCCGCCGACGAAATGCGCAGACTGCCCTTGAGATCCTGCTCCTGCCCTGCAAGCCGACGCTCCATGGCCAGCGCGCCTTCTTCCATCTGCTCGGCCAGCGCGATGACACCCTGGCCCTCATCGGTCAGGACAAGACCGTCCGCTGTACGCTGAAAGAGCGTGTGACCGATTGCCTGCTCCAGTGCGCGGAGGCGCCTGCCGACGGTCGGATGGCTTGTCTGAAGAGTGCGCGCGGCGCCACCGAGCGTACCAGCTCGCGCGACAGCGAGAAAAACCCTGACGTCACTCCATTCCATCGCCGCCACCCGCACAAAACTGAACGCGTAGAATACAGCTACGTCAGTTCAAGAACAAATCTAAACACCTAGATCTTCTCCATCATCTGGAGGTTCATAGTCATGAAAACCTGGCTCATCACAGGCTGCTCGAGCGGCTTCGGCCAACGGCTTGCGCTCGCGACGGCACGCCGGGGCGATCGGGTCGTCGCGACGGCCCGCAACGTCAAGGCGATCGAGGAGATGGCGGAGCCATTCGACGATCGCATGATCACCTTGCAACTCGACGTAACTGATGCGGGGGCGGCCAGGGCGGCGGTCGCAAAGGCTGTCGATGCCTTTGGCGGGATCGACGTCCTCGTGAACAATGCCGGCTACGCACTGTTCGGTGCGATCGAGGAAGGCAGGCCCGAGGAATATCGGCCGATGTTCGAGGTGAACGTCTTCGGTCTGATTGAAACCACCAGAGCCGCGCTTCCGGCTTTGCGACGTTCGGGCGGAACGATCGTCAACATGTCGTCCGGTGCCGGCATCGAGGGCCGCGGCGGCGGAGGTTATTATCACGCCGCCAAGTTCGCCGTGGAAGGGATTTCCGAAGCGCTCGCCGGCGAGCTAAAGCCGTTCGGCATTCGCGTGCTGATCGTCGAGCCTGGGCCGTTCCGCACCGATTTCCTGGGCCGTTCGATCACGATGGCGGCTAACGAAATGCCGGAATACGCGGCAACCTCGCGCAGGAACTATCGCGACACCAACGACGGCAATCAGGCGGGCGATCCCGACAAAGCGGTGGCGGTGATCCTCGAGGCAGTCGACGCCGAAGACGCCCCACTTCATCTCCCGCTCGGCCCGGCGGCGCACACAATCGCCGAGCGCAAGCTGGCAGCGTTCCGCAGCGACATCGACGCCTGGCGCGATATCACGATCGCCACCGATTTCGACCGGGGCTGAGCGCTGGCCGCCAGTTTTGATGAACGTCAGTAACGAACGGGAGAGCAATCATGATCGCGACTTTGCACGGGTTTACCCAGCAACTGGTGCAGGTGAACGGCATCAAGATCAACGCCGTCACAGGCGGCGCAGGGCCGCCAATCCTGCTGCTTCACGGCTGGCCTGAAACGTGGTGGGAATGGCACAAGGTGATGCCGCTGCTGGCCGAGCATTTCAGCGTGGTCGCCATCGATCTGCGCGGCGCGGGTTTCTCCGACTGCCCGCAGGGCGGCTATGACAAGGCGACAATGGCGCGCGACGCGCATGATGTGATGGTTGCCCTCGGCCACTTCCGCTACGCCGTGTGTGGACATGACATCGGCGGAATGGTCGCCTTGCCACAGGCCGCCCTTCATCGCGAGGCGGTCACCCACCTTACTGTCCTCGACGTCCCACTACCGGGCTGGAGCGAGTGGGAGGCGACCACCGCAAGGCTCTGGCACTTTGGCTTTCACGCAAGCCGGGATTTGCCCGAGCGCCTGATCCACGGCCGCGAATATGACTATTTATCGACCTTCATGGCCGAGCGTTTCTACGACCACAGCACTTTCAATCCAGCGGACATCGATATCTACGCCAAGGCGATGGCGCTTCCTGGCCGCACGCGTGGCGGCATGGAATGGTACCGCACCCTCGCCGCCGATCATGCGGCTGCGCTCGAGTACAAGAAGCAGTCGCTTGAAATACCGGTGCTTGGCCTGGGTGGAGACCAGCGGTTCGGTGCGCAGATGGTGCCGATGCTTAAGGAATTCGCGACCAATGTGACCGGCGGCTCGATCGCGCGGTGCAGCCATTATGTCGCGGATGAGCGGCCGGATGAAGTAGCAGCCGCCCTGATCGACTTCCTCTCGGCCCGGTGAAATCTGGCAACCGTTTCGTCATTAGAAAGGAGAATGGACATGACCGCACCCGTCATTCGCGGTGTCAATCATATCGGCATCACGGTGCCCGACATCGAAGCCGCTAAATCGTTCCTGGTAGACGCCTTTGGTGGGCAGGTGATCTATCAATCTTTCGGACCACAGGATCCGCCTCGGCAAGGATCCGGCTTCGAGCAGGCCGTTGGCGCCTTTCCCGGAACGGTCGTGCGTGCGCAAGCAATGGTCAAGATCGGAACCGGACCAGATATCGAGCTCTTCGAAATGTACGGCCCCGAGCAGGCCCAGCCAATCCGAGCGAGCGACTTCGGCATTACACACTTCGCTCTCTACACCGACGACATCGACGCATCAGTCGAGCGTTTCGAGAAGGCAGGAGGCACACCCCTCACCGCGCCACGCGCTATCCCGTATGCAACCGAGAAAGGTCCTGGGAACAAGGTCTGCTACTGCCGCATGCCGTGGGGCACGACCATGGAATTCATCACCACGCCGGCTCGCATGGACTATCATGACCAGACGGATCTGCGCAGGTGGCAGGACGACGACTGAACAGCCCGCAAAGAAGCGGGCTCTTTTGAACGCCGGATACTCACCCTCAGGCTGGATGAGAGACCGGGCGACCCTCTCAATCAAACGATTTTGATACAGCGCACCGGCGGCTTTCGACCCTTACGATACTTAAAGCTGTCTGCAGAGAAATCCCAAGGTCAGTCGCCCCGGCCCCGCAGTGGCTAGAAGAACGAACGGCCGGTATCGGGAGAGCGCTGCGTCAAGCTTAACGTCGGGAATTGGGTCGCAAGCTGTTAGGCAGCTTCTCGGCCGCCACGACCCAAAATCGGACGGTCGAGGCCGCCTAGCCGCTTCCCGACTTCTGCCATTCATTCATCTAGTTAGCGGCAGGCAAACAGAGGCTGGTCCCAAGTGGACGAACAGCATGGGATAGCGGTTGTGCACGCCTAGTGTGCCACGTTCTCGGACATAGCCCTGCCAAGCCGGCGCTCGGAACATGGCGCTTTCGGGATGGGCGTGCTATCTCTATAGAACACCCCGATGTTAGACGACCATCGTTCTGATCCACGCGTTGATGGGATCACTCGCTCAAACTCGGCGCGGCAAAGTGCACCGCCTGATCCGGTCCGTATCGGTCCTGGGCGATCGAAACGGCAGGGCTTTCGCCGGAAGATCTCAATCTGGATAGCGGGGCTGCTCTTGTTAGCGATGGGCGCGACCGTCGTGTGGCTCGCCCTCACAATCCGCCCATCCAAGACCGCTCGTCCAATCGTTCCGCCCAGCGTCACCCTGCTGGCGGCGAATGGCACGGTGATCGCGCGAAAAGGCGCGATTACCGATCGGCCCGTCGATGTCCGCGCCTTGCCCGATCATGTGGGCGATGCCTTTGTCGCGATTGAGGATAGGCGCTTCTACCATCACTACGGGCTCGACCCGCGTGGGCTGGCACGCGCCGCGTGGCATGATCTGCGCGAACGCCGCATGCGCGAGGGCGGCAGCACCATCACTCAGCAACTCGCCAAGCTGGTCTATCTGAGTTCGGACAGGTCGGTCGGCCGGAAGGCGCGGGAAGCACTGATCGCGCTGTGGTTGGAGGCATGGCTCACCAAGGATGAGATCCTCTCGCGCTATCTGTCCGACGCGTATTTCGGGGACAATGTGTATGGCCTGCGCGCCGCCGCCCGCCACTATTTCAGCAAAACGCCCGAGCGCTTGACCGTCGGCGAGGCCGCGTTGCTCGCAGGTCTCATGAAGGCGCCGTCACGGCTGGCGCCCAGCACCAACCTCGCCGGCGCCCGTGCGCGCGCCGCGCTCGTGACCAACGCCATGGTCGAGGCCGGCTTCATCAACCGGGTCGAGGCCGAACGCGCTACAGCCGAGCTTCGTCTGAAGCCGGCTGACGAGCCGGTGCAAGGAAGCTGGTTCAGCGATTGGGTGCTTCCGTCGGCACCGGCCAACGTCGAAGATGTCTACGCGCGGACCATCCTCCGCACGACCTTGGATATTCACCTTCAGCGCTTGGCCGAAGCCGCGGTGAAGCAGGTCCGCGCGCCCGGCGCGCAGGTCGCGTTGGTGGCGATGCGACCCGATGGCAGGGTTGTCGCGATGGTAGGCGGGCGCAACTATCGGGTGAGCAGCTTCAATCGGGCAACTCAGGCGAAGCGTCAGCCCGGCTCGACATTCAAGCTTTTCGTCTACCTCGCCGCACTGCGCGCCGGCATGACGCCAGACGATCAGGTCGATGATCGCCCGATCACGATCGGGAATTGGTCACCAAGAAACAGCGATGGACAGTATCTCGGGCAGATCCCATTACGAGAGGCTTTCGCCCGTTCGAGCAACGTCGCCGCTGTCCGTCTCAGCCAGCATGTTGGCCCCCGAGCCGTCATCACAGCTGCTCACGATCTTGGCATTCGGAGCCCGCTGCAACCTGATGTCGGCATAGCGCTTGGCACGTCCGGAACCACGCTCATCGAGCTTGCAAGCGCCTATGCTGCTGTCTCGGCAGGCGCGTACCCGGTGCGCCCTTATGGTCTCGTCCCACGATCTTCGGACCGATCGCCTGCAAATCTGCACCATCTTGATGAGCGCGAGCGCGCGATGCTGCTCGATCTGCTCGCCGCTGCCGTCAACTCCGGCACCGCCCGCGGCGCGGGACTAACCACTCAGGTCTTTGGCAAAACGGGCACATCGCAGGACAACCGCGATGCGCTGTTCGTCGGGTTTGCTGGCGGACTTGTGACCGCCGTCTGGATGGGCCGAGACGACAACAAGCCGCTTCCGGGCGTGGCCGGCGGCGGACTGCCCGCGCACGTATGGCAGACCTTCATGAGCGATGCGATCGGGGCACGTCCCGCTAAGGCGAAATTGCCCCGATCTGTCGATCCTGATGATGGCCTGGGGGGCGTCATCGACTCAGTGTTCGATCGGCTGCGCCACGTCTTCCACTTCTGATACGAGGCGCCGCTGCAGCAGCGCTAACGCTGGCGCACTGGCGTCTACATGGTTGTTGCGTGGCGGATGGTCGCTGCGCGCGAACTTAGGCGGTAGTCGTCCGGGAGCTTCCGGCCCCATTGACCCACTTGCGGTCATTCGCGGCCTCTTCCTGGCTCCCCAACTTCTGCCATCCATTCAGTTTTGCGGCAAAGAAGGCGCTGAGCCTCTGCCCTGTCCGCTGCCCTGCCAGGTTTCAAAAAGGATGATGAGGCGGCAAAGCTGCTGCCGGCCGACTAACGGGCTGCCGGCTGCATAAGCTCTATCGTGATATGATCGGGGCCTGAAACGTAGGCCACCAACGTTCCCTTCCGTGGACCACCCG